>Ga0181410_1000131_pt1 | contig 31029 bp, 47 predicted proteins | sample 33SPOviralmetaG_FD_130112 | JGI IMG/M metagenome (GOLD analysis project Ga0181410, IMG submission 130112) | Marine viral communities from the oligotrophic San Pedro Time Series (SPOT) site, San Pedro Channel, CA, USA - 33 SPOT_SRF_2012-06-20 | ecosystem: Environmental > Aquatic > Marine > Strait...
AGATTTTTAATTTGGTCAAGCGAAAACACACCACAAAGCATAGTAAGAAAGATTATAGAATTTAAAATGGGTACACCAATACATCAGGCAGAAGAAAAAGACATAGCCGATGCGGTAGTATGGTGCGATAAGCATTTTAAAATAATAGACGTTGAGGATTTATACACTTACAAGGATTTGCTAAAAGAAGCCAACGCAGTAAAGGATGCTTGGGACTATGATGGTTTACTTATAGACCCCTACAATAGTTTAGCAAAAGACCATCAGCTTTTAAGAGCGGTAGGAAGCCACGAGTACGACTATCAAGTGAGTAGTGAGTTTAGACTATTTGCAAAAAAGAAAAATGTAACGATATTCTTAAATTCACACGGAGTGACCGAATCGCTGCGAAAAACTCACATAAAAGGACACGAATACGAAAACTTACCAATGCCATTAGGTTTAGCAGGTGTAGAGGGTGGAGGTAAATGGGGTAACCGTGCGGATGATGTTTACTGCATACATAGATACACAAGCCACCCAAGCGATTGGATGTATAGCCACATACACGTATTAAAGGTTAAAGAAAACGAAACAGGCGGAAGGTGTACACCATACGAACAACCTATAAGCCTTAGAATGGCTTTAAACAATGTAGGATTTGAATACAAAGGGCAAGACCTACTTAACTACAAAGAAATAAAACCCATACAAATATGATAGAACCAAACATTTTTTCAAGTCCAATACTACATTTATTTATGTTACTGATGACAATAGGTGGTATATTTACAGTTATTGGATTTGTGGTACGTGCTGAAATAATAATAAGCCCTATTAAGGGTTTTGTTGTTGGTGCTTTAGTACACGATGAAACATATACAGAAAACAATACAAAAATTACGGAATATACTTTACAATGCTTATTAGGTGTAATTAGTATAAACGTAATATGGGAGAGGCAAGATGGCTAAGTAAAGTTGCTGCAAGGCATAGTGAATGGATTAAAATTGTACATTCTTTTGGTGAGTATGATTTCGCTGAAGATGTCGTAATGGAAATGTATCTTGCTTTACATAAATATGCAAGTGAAGAAAAAATCATTGAGAAAGGTGTTGTTAGCAGGGGTTATTGCTATTTTACCTTGCGCTCGATTTTTTTACAGTATTGTAATGCTAAAAACAAAATCAAAAAAATTGAAATTGACAATGAAGAAACTTATACTCAAATTGCAGACGATTCGGAAATGGATGACCAAATAGGATATAACGACATAACCACAAAAATAGACAACCACATAGAAGGTTGGAGGTGGTATGATAAAACCCTATTTAGATTGTACAGAGATACAGATATGTCTATTAGAAAAATAGCAGAAGAAACTAACATAAGTTGGGTAAGTATATTTAACACACTAAAAAAGTGTAAAGAAGAACTAAGGGAAATATTTAAAGAGGACTTTGAGGATTACTTAAATAAAGATTATGACAGAATTTAAAGGAGACAAAAGAACAAAGGAATTTAAGGAGTGGAAGAAGAACCACGAAAACGCAAGTAAAGGTTTAGGCGATACGGTAGAAAAGATTACTAAGGCTACTGGAATAAAGAAAGCGGTCAAATGGATAGCAGGGGATGATTGTGGATGTGATGAACGTAAAGACAAACTAAACAAGTTATTTCCAAGACGTAAGCCTAAATGTTTAAACGAAGAAGAATACAACTATCTACAAGAGAAGTTTGAGAACCGCAAAAGCACAATACTATCAGACGAACAGAAAAGGATGTTAGAAATATATAACAGAGTATTTAGCGATAACGCACAACCAACTAACTGCTCTCCTTGTTTTGTAAATGGCGTTTATAAAAAGTTAGAACAACTATACAAACAATACCTGTGAAAACTTGGAGCGAAAATGACCTATTTTTATATCTGCAAAATTGTTGCTACCCTGATTTAGTAAAGGCAAGGAAACAGATGTCTAAATGGGATTGCTACAGTCCTGAAAGTAAACATAGGATAGAACTTAAATGTAGGGGCGCACACTACGATACTTTGCTTATAGAGAAGAAAAAGTACGATGCGATGATTAGCAAGGCAGACGAAAACTTAGACATACCCATCTACATAAATTCCACACCACAGGGAGTATATAAATTTAATTTGTACCTTGTGAAACCAAAGTGGGAAATACAATACCATAATAAAACAACCCATTTTAGCAATAACAATAAAATAAAAAAAGAGGTAGCTATGCTGCCTGTTATAGATGCTGAGATACTATGAACAAAAAGATACACAACTTAAAACACATTAACTACTTAGCCAACTTTGATATTATAGCAAATACTTTTTTAGAGTGGCAGGAGAAGAAACCAACCGACACGGTAGATAAGTTAATGGAAAGTCTTATAGACATCAACTACTACATAACGGACATATACACAAACGAACTATACTACAACGAAAGTTTAAATGAATACAGAACTTCAAAACTTAGAGCAATAGAACGTGCGCAAAAAGCAGAAAAGAAAGTACAAGAACTGGAAAAGGAAATAGCAATACTAAGAAAAGAAAAAGAATTAGGATTATGAGTGATAGTAAAAAGAAATACTTTGAGATGCAAACAGATGGCATAGTAGAAGATGTAAAGTACATAATGGACAAACGTAGTGAAAAGGGACAGAAGGAATACGGAACGACCTTAGAGGATAGTCCTGATGGCTTTTATTCGTTTCTTAATCATCTGCAAGAGGAACTAATGGATTCAGTGCTTTACATACAAAAGCTAAAAAAACTTAATAAATAGTTTGTTAACTAAATATTAATAAGTAGCTTTGTTAAAAACAATAAGATGGATAATTACAAACATTACCTTTGGTCATTCTATACAGATGACGAACTACGCAAAATAATAGAAAGTGGCAGTACACTTAAAAGCCACATAGAAGATGCAAAGTCTGAACTAAGAAACAGGCAAGAATCACAAGACGAAATATTAGGACTATGATAACACTATTAAACGGAGAGGCTTGGGGTAAAGATGAAATACTCACACAGATGTACGATGACGAATTTTACTATGGGCATTTAGGCAGACACGCATTAAGTAGTAGTAGTTTAAAGATGCTACTGAAAAGTCCTAAGACATATAGGAATGTTACAAAATACGGAAGCGATACGGATTCCCCAGCACTAAGAGCAGGTAAGCTATTGCATTGGATGGTGTTAGAACCACATAAGATAGATGCTTTGCATTTTGTAGAGGCGAGTTCGAAAAACACAAACATTTACAAACACGCAGTTGAGGAACACGGAGAGGTGTATTTGGAAAAAGAAAAGCAACAAGCGCAACGATTAACAGATGCTTTGCTAAGAAACGAAGAAGCAATAAAACTAATTAACAAGTCAGAGTTTGAAGTACCTGCAATAGAAATGCTTGATGGTCTTGCATTTAGAGGTAAGGCAGATATACTAAAAGACAATAACATTATAGATATTAAGACAACACAAGACATAGGTTCTTTTAGATATAGTGCGGACAAGTATGGCTACGACCTACAAGCGTATCTGTACACAAAACTATTCAACGTAGATAAGTTTACCTTTTTGGTAATTGACAAAGGCAGTTGCGATATAGGAGTCTTTGAAGCAAGTCAAGATTTTATAGCAAGAGGCGAGGACAAATACAGACAAGCAACAGATTTATATAAATACTTTTTTGTAGAAGAACACGACCTTGACCAATATGTAATGAGAGGAATATTATAAGGGGTAGCCGAAAACCTTTTAGAGTAGCCAAAACAATAAAACAATATTATGAAAACAATTATTAAAACATTTAAAGTAAAAGACCTAATGCCTCTGGTAGTAATACCAAGACATCAAAGGTGGAAAGAAGAGCCACATATAAAAAACCTAAAGAATGATATTGTCAAGAATGGGTTTATGTCCGCAATGACACTATTTGAATTAGATAATGGTCTGTATTCGTTGGAAAATGGATACCAAAGATTATCTTCGGTTAGTGAAATGCCTGAACAAGAAGTCCATTGTGTCATTATACTAAAAGAAAGTAAAGTGAAACAAGATGAAGTCTTTTTAAGTTTAAACAAATTAAATAAAAATCTTACACCATTTGATTTTATAAGATACCACGCAACTAAACCAAGTGTTAATATTACAAACCAAGAGGACACTTATGTGTGGTTGTGGGAAAAAATATACAAATCAGCAAATAACCTCAAAGAAAAGGAAGCTGCTCTTTATAATGATGTAATGTTTAGTGATGCATCCGTAAAAGACTTTTTTACAGACAAGGACAGATTTAATGATGGTCTTTCAAAACTAAATAAAAGGCATAATGTTAGACTATCTATATATCATAATATAAACCAAAACTGGGAAAAAGATTACAACAGAAAAAGTGAAATCACTTGGGAGAAAAGCGTACATAAATTAAGAAAAACCGCAATGATTGCACAACTTAATAAATTTATGAAACTTAATAAAAATGATAATGAGATATATCAAATTATAGTTGATTTTGCTATTTATGTGAACTCAAATCTTGACGCACACTTAACACCTAATAAAGATAATCTTAATAAACTATATAATAAGTTTGTAGAAAAAATATGATTAATTTATACAACCAAGACTGTATGGAAGCAATGGCAGGGTTTACTGATAATAAGTTTGACCTTGCTATTGTTGACCCTCCTTATGGAATTGATGTCGGGAATATGGATATGGGCGCAGGAAATAAACCTAAACATAGCAGGAAAAAAAGTAGAGGTTTTAAAAACAAAGATTGGGATAAAAAAGCACCACATATTAATTACTTTGACCAATTAAAAAGAGTTAGTGAAAACCAAATTATATGGGGGGGTAATTATTTTCCTTTAGGCACTTGTTATGGGTTTTGTATTTGGGATAAAGGCAGCCCTGAAGGTATGAGTTTTAGCGATTGTGAATTTGCTTGGCATAGTTTTAAAAAAGTAGCAAAAATTTACAAATACTCTACTTATAAAGAAAGTAATAAAATACATCCAACACAAAAGCCTGTAGCACTATACGAATGGTTACTTATGAACTATGCAAAAGAAGGAGATAAAATATTAGACACACACTTAGGAAGTGGAAGCATAGCAATAGCTTGTCATAACTTAGGATATAATTTAACAGGATATGAAATAGACACAGAATATTACGAAGCAGCAACAAAACGGTTAAAACAACATCAATCCCAAATAAGGATGTTTTGAATAAAGAAATGAAAGAGTTTTACCTACTTGCACTAATAGACTTTCAGAACGGTGTAAGTATGGCAGAAATGTATAAAACATTAAAGATGTACGAGGACTTGGAAGATTACGAGGCTTGTGCAGGAATATTAAAAGCAATTAAAGAAATAGAATATGACAATAGACAAGATTAAACAAATAGTAGAAACAGAAACAGGATACGACCTAACACAGGTTTCACGAAAAACGGAGTTAGTATATACAAGGGCGATGTACTACAACCTATGTAGGCAATACACTTTACACTCTTTAGAAGTGATAGGCAAATCAGTAAACAAGAACCACGCAACAGTACTACACGGTTTAAAACTATACAGAGACTGGATAGGACAACACGAAGAAAGACATATGCAGGTTTACGAAAAAATAGACAAACTTGTAAGCAGGGAGTTTAAAAAAGAAAATGCTAAATATAGAGGTAGGGACTTCTACAAAAGAAAATACGCAAAGGTACTTTTAGAACTAAGAGATATTAATACAAAACATAGAAACCTTAAAAAACTAATAAATGTATAAACCTCTACCTAAAGAACTGACTATAAAGAAAAGCAAGATACACGGACAAGGAGTATTTGCTAAAGAAAAAATAGAAGCAGGAAATGACTTAGGAATAACACACCATAAAGTAGATGCTATAAACCCCTATTTAGAAGAACTAATAAGAACACCATTAGGAGGCTTTTTAAACCATAGTGATAGTCCTAACTGCTTTATACTAAAAGAGGGCAGGATAGGCAGCCTATATACTATTAAACCAATAAAGGCTAACGAAGAACTAACTGTATATTATACTTTGTACGATGTTTGAAGCAATAACTATATTTTATTTAACTGCAATATTAGCTTTAGTAATAGCATTGTTATTTAACAAAGAATAGTTTTTTTTATTATATATATGAATAATCAAGTTATATCAAGATGGCACACGGAGGAAAAAGAGATGGTGCAGGCAGAAAGTCTAAGACAGAAGAAGTAAACCTTATAGAGAAACTTTCTCCATTAGAAGATGCAGCTTACATAGCATTAAAGGATGGAGTAGAAAGAGGGGACTTTAAGTTTGTACAACTTTTCTATAACTATTACGCAGGTAAGCCAAGAGAAACCAAAGACATTACTATCAACGAGGACTTACCTTTGTTTATGGAGGATTAGGGATAACCACAACCCTAACCTGCATTTTGTATGCGAGTAAAGAAAACCATTGCATTTCATAAGCTAAGAAAGCTACAGAGTAGGACACGAGTAGTTAAGGGTGGTACAAGTGCATCTAAGACTATATCAATACTTTGTTTGCTAATAGACTATGCCATTAAAAACGAAGGCAAAGAGATTAGTGTAGTGTCGGAGAGTATTCCACATCTTAGGCGTGGGTGCGTAAAGGATTTTTTGTCTATCCTAAAAAGTTTAAATAGGTATGAAGAAAGCCAATACAATAAAAGCACGTTAAAATACACCTTTACAAACGGAAGCTACATAGAGTTTTTTTCAACTGACCAACCGTTGAAACTAAGAGGTGCAAGACGTACTGACCTATACATCAACGAATGTAATAACGTACCCTTTGATGCTTACACACAATTAGCAGTTAGAACATCAGGGACAATATGGTTAGACTACAACCCATCAAGTTTGTTTTGGGTGGACAAGGAACTAATAGGAAGAGAAGATACGGACTACATTACACTTACCTATAAAGACAACGATGCATTACCTGAAACCATAATAAGGGAAATAGAGAAAGCAAGAGATAAGGCAAAGACATCTACTTATTGGTCTAATTGGTGGAGGGTTTACGGTTTAGGTGAAACAGGTTCTTTAGAAGGTGTATGTATTCCTGATTGGAAAGAGATAGATACAGTACCAAACGAAGCAAGGCTATTAGGTTACGGTATGGACTTTGGATATACAGACCCCACTACAATCATAGGATTATACAAATGGAACGAAGCCTACATAGCTGATGAAGTATTCTATAAGTCTAATACGGTTTTAAGGGACGTTAGCTTGTTTCTAAGGCACAATAATATAAAAGACAACATAGTTGCCGACCAAGCTGAACCGAAGTCCATAGAAACGCTTAGAAGGGATGGGCATAATATCTACCCTTGTACAAAAGGTAGGGATAGTGTAAACTTTGGAATCAACCTAATAAACCAAAACGAGATATACGTAACAAGCAGAAGCAGAAATCTAAAAAGAGAACTACAAGGATATGTATGGGCAAAAGACAAAGATGGCAACACGCTACCAAAACCAACAGGAGAACATCCTGACTGCATAGATGCATTTAGGTATGTATTAACAGATACGTTAAATAACGCACATAGGGGACAATACTATGTATATTAAAAATAAATTGTTTATTATTTGTTAATTAAAAAAAAGGTTATATATTTACATCATAAACATAAAACAATAACACAATGAAAGAATTAACAAAACAATTAAAAAACCTAAGTAAAGTCGATATGAATGGTAAGGTATTCTTTCCTTACAAAGATTTAACAGAACAAGGTTTTATCCACAACGACTATCTACAAGAAAAATTAAACTTTGCAAAAGATTTAGTAAATAAAGGATGGTCAGCAAAAGAATCAATTAACTACTACTTTTAAACAACAGGGGGCAGCAATGCCCCTTTTAAATTATAAAACAATGAAAGATTACATTATTATTAAAAAAGAAATTTGTGCTAAACAAAACAGGAAGCGCATTAAGAAAGCAATTAGAGATATTACAATACTTACATTTTCATATTACATAGCTATATTTGCATTTGTTAAGATAGCTTTTTGGATATGGCGATAGACAACGACTTTATGAGACCATACTTGCACAAGAAGTGGTGCTGGGATAATGGATTCTTTGTCGTTTTAAAGCCTATTACGCAAGGTGGTTATAAGTCAAAAGTAAAAATACATCTTGTGATACAGAAAAACACACAGGTAGGAAAAGAAGAATACACACAGAACTCAAAAGAGTTAGAAAACAAGATAGAAGAACTGTACAAGTATATGTACGAAACCTATAGATAGATTTTCATTTGGTTTGTTTAGGATTAGGGGGCAGAGATGTCCCCTTTTCTTTTATACATATTTGTCGTATTTTTATTGTATTAATATACGATTATGAAAATAGACATATACATACCTGAAAAGTTATCTGATATAACATTAGAACAATATCAAAAGTTTGAAAAGCTAAACACAGTAGACAACCAAAATAGTAACTTCTTGTTACACAAAATGGTTGAGATATTTTGCAGACTGGATTTAAAAGACATAGCAAGAATCAAATACAAATACGTAAATAGTATAGTATCTGACCTAAATAGTATGTTTAACGTAAAGACAGAACTAATACCTACATTTACTTTAAAGGGTGTAGAGTACGGTTTCATACCAAAGTTAGATGACATTACCTTAGGGGAGTACATAGACCTTGATAGCAGCATATCAGATTGGGAAACAATGCACAAAGCTATGGCAGTACTTTACAGACCAGTTACACTTAAAAAGGACGATAGATACCAAATAGAAGAATACACCGCAAAGGAGGACACCGAGAAGTTCAAGGACACGCCTTTAGATGTTGTAATGGGTTGCTTGGTTTTTTTTTACAGTTTAAACAACGAGTTGTTACAAACTACCCTGAAATATTTAGCGAAGGAGATGGGGGAGAATCTGACTACTCAGCAACGAGTAGCTTTGGAAGAAAGTGGGGTTGGTATCAATCAATCTATGGACTGGCTAAGGGAGATGTTACCCAATTCGACAACATTACTAAACTAAATATGCACAAGTCATTTATGTATTTAGCCTTTGAAAAAGAAAAGACAGAATTAGAAAAATCAATGATTAAGAAAAGATGAAAGGATTTTACGAAGTAACAGACAAACTAAAAACACTACTAAATGCAGAGCCATTTGTAAACACGGTTACCTATGGAAGTATTGACGATGTAGATTTAGATAAGCAGAGTATCTTTCCTTTGTCGCATATTATAGTTAACAATGCAGTAGTAGGTACTAAGACCACAACTTTTAGTATTTCTGTTCTTGCAATGGACATAGTGGATATATCCAACGATGAGGTTACAGATGCCTTTGTAGGAAACGACAACGAACAGGACGTACTAAACACACAACTTGCACTACTAACAAGGGTAATAAACGAACTACAAAGAGGGGATAGCTACACAGACAAGTATCAAGTAGAATCTGATGTAACTTGTGAGCCATTTGTAGATAGGTTTGAAAACAAATTAGCAGGATGGACTGCAACCTTTAGTGTAATGGTAGTAAATGATATGACAGTCTGCTAATGACCTTTAAAGAAACAAAACAAGCCTTAGAGGCATTTGCTAAAACAATTATAAAACAGTCAAAGGGAAACCTTAGAAGGCATCGTAATAACAAATTCATTACGGGATCATCAAGTGGGGACTTAGAAGGCAGCTTAGGATATGACTTAAACGTTAGTCCTAATAGCTTTTCTTTAGAGTTTTATATGGCTGACTATGGTATCTATCAGGATGAAGGTGTAAAGGGTGCTGAGAGTACATACCAAAAGAGTAGAGACAGTAGATTTAAATACAAGAAAATGCCATTAAATGCAGAGGCAAGGAAAAGCATAGGTAGTTGGATTAGAAAGAAGGGTATAGATGGCAACATAGATAGTTTAACTTATGTAATAGCAAGAAGCATTTACAAGAAAGGTTTAAGGGCAAGTTTCTTTTTTACTAAGCCATTTGAAAACGCTTATTTAAAACTACCTGACGAATTAATAGAAAAGTTTGCATTAGATATAGATGACTTTATAGAATTTACAAAATGATTAAAGCAAGAAGTCCATTCTTTATAGAACACCAAGAACCTGCTCCACCTGTAGTGTTGCAAAACTTTAGTTGTGCAGATACAGAGATTACAGGACTTTCAATAGCAGCAGATGGTACTATTACAAATCCAACAGTAAGCGTAGGTACACTTCATAGTATAGAGCCGAGTAGTTTTGGTACTGTACCTGTTGATACATTAAGAAACTTATATGTGTTGGTTACATACGATTCGGCTAACTTTTTACCACCAAGTGGGACAAGCTATGAGGCTTATTGTTATAAACAAGTTTTACAACCAGCAACTACAATAATAGCCTATCAAAAAAATTATAGAGTTACAAACCATAGTACAACAGAAAACGCATTAATAAATTACATTGCCTATGATGGCAACCAAGAAATAACACATTTTTTAGCACCAAGCAGTACAGTAGATATATGTGTAGCACCTGTAAATAACTACACATTTGGGTTTCCTACAGTTTCAGGAGACAATGTAACCTACTTTGATTTGGTGCAGGGATGTTCAACCGATATACTAAGCTAAGATGAGAATAAACGCAAGGAGTCCTTTTTTTATACAATTTAATAGCAACTAATTATGCCTGTATTAGACCGAGCAGAATTGGAACTTTATATTTATGATGGCACGTCAGGTACTTATACTGATAGCGATTTAAAATATGAACTATCCAAAACGAGATTATCAACCCAAGACAATATATTATTTGAAATAAGTGAATTGGTTAGAGACTACATAGATATAACTTTTAACAATGACTATTTAAGCACAACCAAATGGGTAACTGCCATTACAAGGTTATACGATGCAGATGGTGATGAGTTTGCAAGTGGTAGTCCTGTAACAAATAATTACTTGGCAATGGATGGCTATGGTTATTTTGAGGATGGTATAAACCCACAACTTTCAGATAACCTACTAATAAGTAATAATACTCTTTACTTGCCTGAAAACACTGCAGGTAAATTACCAATATTTGCAGAGGGGGTAGGAAAGGTTACAATAGATAGCGTAGATACTCAAATAACAGACGATGGTAACTCAAATCAAAAGATACAGTATGTAACAATACCTGCCGATAGTAGCACAATACAAGTCTATGACACTGACGACACAACCTTACTCAAAACGGTAACGGTAAACAACGTATGTGAACCTAAATTTACACCTTACAAGCTAACGTTTGTTAATAAATTTGGTGCATATCAAGATATGTATTTCTTTAAGAAGTTTGTAGAGAGTATGGCTATTACAGATGAATTATACAAAGCAAATATTATAAACACATCTACTTTAACTTATCCCACATATAAGGGGCAGCAAGAAAGATACAATGTTAGTGCAACCAAAAAGGTAGTTTTAAATTCAGGTTTTGTAAATGAAGATTATAATTTAGCTATAGAAGAACTACTGCTAAGTGAGAATGTTTGGATAAGATGGGAGGGTAGAACATTACCAATAATTGTAAGAACCAAAGAACATACTTACAAAACATCACTAAACGACAAACTAATAAACCACACATTAGAATTTGAATTTGCATTTAGCAAGATTAACAACATCAAATAATGCTAAACCTACAACTTTACATAGAGGGTATAGAAGTAGAACTGTTTAAGGATGAAGCGGTAAGCCTAACGCAAACACTACAGAATGTAAAAGACATAAGTAAGATATTTACAAATTTTACAAGAACATTTAATGTACCTGCAAGTAAGGAGAATAACAAAATATTTAATCACTTCTATAACTACGATGTTGTAGGCTATGTTTCGGGAGTTAAAAAACCATCACAGTTACTACTTAACCAGCAATCGTTTAAGACAGGTAAAATAAGATTAGAGGGTGTAACATTAAAAGAAGGAAAACCACACACCTACAGGCTTACATTTATTGGAGACACGGTAAACATAAAAGACCTATTAGGAGAAAGTTTGTTAAGTACACTTGACAATCTATACGACATAGAATTTACTTATAATGCTGACAACGTAACAACCTACTTACAGGATGGTTTAGATGTAACGATAAACGGTGTAGAATACGAAGATGCCTTAATAGTGCCTTTAATTACACACACGCAAAGACTGTTTTATGATACGACTACTACTGAATCACAAAGTGGAAACTTAGCCTATGATGCTGGAACAGTACAGGGTGTTAAGTACGAACAACTAAAACCTGCTATTAGGGTATATGTTTTAGTCAAAGCAATAGAAGATAAGTTTGGTATTAAATTTAGTGGAGACTTTTTCAATAAAACAAATCCTAATTTTTACAACCTTTACCTATGGCTACACAGAAAAGAGGGTGGATTATTTGAAGAAGATAAGATACGCTCTAAAACTACTTTTTGTTGTCCAAGTGGTACAACCGAAGATAGGGCAGTATGGGAAGAACACATTGCAGACGAAACCTTTTTTCTTAGACAACCCGAAAACCCTGATGATGTAAAACTAAGATACGAAATCAAAATAATAACCAACGCTGAAAACTACAATGTAATAGTAGAAAACGATGGGGAGATATTTGAAAGAGTAGATAACCTAAATGGAAATCATACAATAGGAAGCGATAACGAATACGCTGCTTACCCATCAGGAAACTATAGAGTATATTTTGAAAGTGAGTCATCTGCAGAGTTTCAATTAGAGGTTACGCTAAATGAATGGCAGAAAGAATTTGAAGGGTCTAAGAACATTACAATACAATTACAAGGAAGGTCAGAGACACAGACAGATGCAGATTTTAATGCAGCATTGCATTTGCCTAAAATGAAAACGTTAGACTTCCTTACAGGACTTTTTAGAATGTTCAACCTTACCGCTTATCAAGACAAAGATGGCATAGTACAGGTAAAAACACTTGACGATTTCTATGCACAAAGTAAAAACACTTTTAACATTACAGAATTTTTAGATACTACTACTTCTGCTATAGATGCTTTGATGCCATACAGAAGAATAGTTTTTAAGTACAAAGGGTTAAAGAGTTTTTTTAGCGAAAACCACAAGCAGTTATTTAATATTGAATGGGGGACAGAAAACTACGAGGATGTTTACAAAACAGAAGGAGGCACATATAACGTTGAACTACCTTTTGAACATCACAAGTTTGAGAGGCTAACAGATGATGACCTAACACTTACAGATGCCCAATGGGGGTGGAGTGCTGACATAAGACAAGACCCATATTTAGGAGAACCCTTTTTGTTCTATGCTAAGAAAATAACAGATGGCACACAAATAGGAGTTGTAAAGACATCAAGTTTAAGGGTAGGGATAACAGATTACTATATACCTTCAAATAGTGTTGACATTACAGATAGCCAAAACTTAAATTTTAAAGCAGAGTTTAACGAATATACAGGAACTGTATTTACAGATACGTTATTTCAAACTTATTATAGTAATTATATAGGCGATACGTTTGACCAAAAAAGAAGGTTAAGTAAATTTAAAGCCTACCTTCCTCTTAGGGTAATATTAAACCTAAGTTTAGCAGATAGGATTATTGTGTTTGATAGAATATATAAAATCAACGAAATAAGAACAAACCTTACAACGGGTCTTAGTCATTTGGAATTAATCAACGAAGTAAAAGACTTTGTAATAGAAAACCAAGATAAGTACTTTGCCGATTCGGTAGATAAAAGATTTAAAACTTGTGATAATACAAACATAACAGTAGATTGGACAGGGACGGTATGATAGAAAATATATTAAATTTATTAGAAATAGCAAAACAAACAAAGCAAACAGGGGAACATACTGCCATAGCATTAGGCAAAAACAAATATCCTGAAAGTGTAAGGGAAGCATACAACATATTTAAGACAGAGTTATGGCATACAAAAAAGTAGGTGTTGAATTTGAATTAAAGTATAAGGAGGCTGCAAAGAATGCATCTGAATTAGGCAAAATTGTTAATCAACAAGACAAGGAGATAAACAACTTACAGGGTAGTCTTGATGACTTAAAGAAAAGTACAGACAAATCATCACGTGGATTTAAAGGCTTTGCTACTTCTATAAAAAATATAGGAAAAACAACAGGCGTAGTTTATTTGGTTGTAAAGGCTTTTGATATTTTAAAGGAAACTTTTGGACAAAATCAGCAGGTTGTAGATATTTTTAACACTGGTATGGAGGCTTTGAGTTTAGCCTTTAATGATTTATTTACGTTCTTGAACAATAACATAGGAACTGTTATAGGATATTTTAAAAGTATTTTTAACGACCCAGTCCAATCCCTATATGACTTTGGAAATGCTATTTATAATAACATTACAGAAAGGTTTAATAGTCTATTAGATACGTTAGGATTCTTAGCGAGTGCAGTTAAAAAAGTGATTGAGGGAGACTTTACAGGTGCATTAAAAGAAGTTAAAAATGCAGGTAAGGAAGCGGTAGATGTTATGACAGGTGTACCTGACACCTTTGATAAAATAGTTGAGGCAGCACCTTCTGTAGTAAAAGGAATAACTGATTATACAAAAAGCACAGTAAAGGCTGCAACAGAAACAACAGAACTTAACAAAGCGGCAGCCATAGGTATAGCACAAAACCAAATAATATTAGAACAAAAGGATAGGGAGGCAGAAAAGCTAAGACAGATTAGGGACGATGAAACTAAAACCATAGCAGAGCGAATAGAAGCAAATAATAAACTTGCAAAAGTATTAGACGAGCAGGAAAAGTTGATGTTGGCAAATGCAGATGCGGTAATAGCAGCAGCCCAAGCACAGTTTGATAAAAACAAAAATGACGAAAACCAAATAGCATTACTTGAAGCACAAGCTGAAAAAGAAGGAATACTTGCACAGATAGAAGGGCTTAGAAGTGAGCAGTTAATAAATGTAAATTCACTTGAAAGAGAAAGGTTAGATTTAAAGGATGAGGAAAAGGAAAAGGAGATAGAACTTGCCGAACTAAAAGCTGAACTAAAAGCACAAGAGCGTGAAGATATGCTCAAAAATATGGACATCCTAAGAGGTATAATAGGCGAAGAAACCGCATTAGGTAAAGCATTATTTATTGCTAAACAGGCAATACTTATTAAGGAGCAAATAATGGAAGCTAAAGCAACCTTATCAAGAATAACAATGAGGTCTGCGGAGGCAGGGGTAGATTTAGCTAAAGGGTCAGCGGCAACCGCAAAGGTAGGATTCCCACAAAACGTACCTTTATTAATTGCATTTGCAGCACAAGCAGCAGGTATATTAGCGGCAATTAAAGCAGCAGTAGATGCCACCAAAAAATCAACACCAAGAGTAGGTGGCGGTGTATCAACATCATCAAGACCAACACCACCTGTATTTAACATAGTAGGTGCTGCACCTGAAAGCCAATTAGCACAAACCATAGGCGAAAGGGAACAACAACCCCTAAAAGCTTATGTTGTAAGTGCAGATGTTACAACCGCACAAGATTTAGACAGGAACATTATTGAGGGTGCATCAATATAAAACAAAAACTAAGAAATAATATTGTTATAATATGAATATCGTAGAACTTGTAATAGATGAAAACGATGACGTTTCAGGAATTGAAGCTATAAGCGTTGTAGAAAGTCCTGCAATAGAAGAAGATTTTATTGCATTAAAAACACAAGAGTTTAAACTTGCAGAAGTAGATAAGGAAAAGCGTATCTTAATGGGTGCTGCTTTAGTGCCTAACAAACCTATTTACAGAAGAAGCGGAGAAGATGAATATTATATTTACTTCTCAAAAGATACTGTACGCAAAGCAAGTGAACTGTTTTTTATAAGAGGTAATCAAAACAATTCAACCTTAGAACATAATATGCCGCTTACAGGACTTACTGCGGTTGAGAGTTGGATAGTAGAAGGCGAGAAGGATAAGACAAGGCATTACGATTTAGACGTGCCTATAGGTACTTGGATGGTGTCTATGAAGGTACACAATGATGACGTGTGGAATAACTATGTAAAAACAGGCAAGGTAAAAGGATTTTCAATAGAGGGTTACTTTGCAGACAAGTTAGAGAAACCACAAGACAAGTCTATAAAAGATGAACTGTCTAAAATTGAAGAAGAAGAAGCACAACACATATTAGACCAACTTACAAACTTGTTTGACAATGAGCAGGAATTTGAAAGCTATGCAGATTACCCTGATGGTGTAAAAAACAATGCAAAAAGAGGTATAGAACTAAACGAAAAGTTAAATAATAAGTGTGCTACACAAGTTGGTAAAGTAAGAGCGCAACAATTAGCCAAAGGTGAAGCCATAACGGTAGAAACTATTAAAAGAATGTTTAGTTACTTGTCAAGAGCAGAGGAATATTACGATGAAGGCGATAGTAAAGCCTGTGGTACTATATCTTATTTACTATGGGGAGGCAAAGCAGGACTTAGATGGGCAGGTTCTAAACTAAAAGAACTTGATTTATTAGAAGCATCATTAAAAGAACCTTGTTATGATGGGTATGAAATGATAGGATTCAAAATGAAAAACGGTAAAAGAGTACCTAACTGCGTACCGATTAAATAATGGGAAGAAATACTGCATATAGAGTACACGTTGAAGATGTTACCCAAGAGAAAGTAGATGGGGTAAACATAGAAAATGGTGCAATGCTACGCACAGATGACTACCTTTATATGGGGCATAATGACGAAAACGTTATAGTTTACCCACAAACAGGAGCAGCTAATTTAGGTTGGGCGAGATATGATGATACGGAATACCATTCAACATATAAACTATCCTTAATACAGGACACAGAAACGGTACTTCCTAATAATGCAGGAAACATAGTTAAAAGTCATTCAAGCATTAATTTTTACAATTCTGCTACACAAAAAATCTTAGGTGTAAATGAAAATGACGTTTACATTATTACGGTAGCTTTTAAAGCCCAAGCCGCTAATGCTAATCAAACTTATTTAGAATATAAATTAGTAGGGTCAGGTCAGATATCAAGAGTAGCAGGAACGATAGCATTTCCAAAAGGCAATAACGAAGAACATTCCGAAAACATAATGGCGCAGTACTACACAGACTCTACTTTTATACAGGATGGAGTGCAGATGAAATTCACATCAGTAGGAAATGGATGTCTTGTTTGGGATGTTATATATTTTATACAAAGAACACAAAACGCAGGATGAGATATAACAAGGTAAAACCACCAGTACCACAAGACGATAGAAGAGGATGCCTTTGTTGGGATACTAACACCTATTCAAGAGAGTGTTGCGATGGAGAATATCAGTCTCAGGGTATAGGTAGCATAACGGGCGATGGATTGCCTTTATTAGAATGTAGCCTTATAACTTTGTCAGGTTTTGCGGTTGCACAAGATGGTACTGTCACCGAACCAAGTACGGACATAGGAACTATTACACAAACAAGTCCTTCATTTTTTAGCATTGTTGATGTGGATACCGAAAGAACACTAACGGTAACAATAGAAGCACCAAGCGACTATAGAAACGTTGGACAAACAATAGAATGTACCACAACTGCAACACAGGTATTAACACCTACGCTTTCTTGTAGTGATATAACATTAACAGGATTCGCAGTTGCAGAAGATGGCACAATTACACCACCGACAACGGATATAGGTACAATATCTTCTACAAGTCCTGCGTCTTTTGACAGGGTAAACGTAGATACTACACAAACCTTAACTGTAAATATAACAGTACCAAGTGGTTATTATAACGTTGGAGATACTTTGGTGTGTTCGACTACTGCGGTACAAAGTGCAAGTCAAACATTAGCGTGTGAAGATATAACAATCAGCGGTTTTGCAGTAGATGAAAACGGAGTAATAACACAACCTACAATAGATATAGGTACATTTACAAGTAGTCCTGCTTCATTTGCTACAGTTACAGTTTCTACGGTACAAACACTTACTTTAGATATTACTGTACCAGCAGGATATTATAACACAGGCGATGTATTGGTATGTACTACAACCGCTACACAACCTGCTTATAATGTATTTGATTGTACAGACGTTACTATAAGCGGTTTCCTTGTGTATGCAAGTGGTAATTATAATTCAGCAGTTATATCAGTAAATGCTGGAACTATAGATAGTATGACACCTGCAAGTTTTGGAACTGTTACAACAGAAACCACAAGAACTCTATCGGTAGATATTACAGTACCTGCTGGATATTCCAATTCAGGTCAGACTATTACCTGTACTACAACTTCCTCGCAGTTACCAATAATCTATTTTGACCAACAAACCCCAGCCGTAAGCAGCTATGTTGCATTTGAACCAATATTAGACTCATTTAATAACACCTATGCCTTTTGTGTATACGCTAACGACCCTGTTACAAGTTTGTCAAACGCGCACGCTTTAATGGAACAGGTGGGCAATGAAATAGCAGGGCAAGGTACTACCACAGGTTCAACATTTACCTTTAATGCAACAAGTATATCTTTTTATAGTCCTTCGGATGTTTTGTTAGCAAAAATTTCAGGAGCAGGAAGGTTTAGTTATACTACACCTGACAATTTAAGTAGTGTACCACCAACACCCTATAGCAGTAATGCTTCTAATTGGACAAGTTATAAAATGGTATTTACTAATGGTGTTATAAGTGCAAGTGGAACTGCAGTATTAAATCCAAACCAAGAGATGATTATTGATAACAATCAAGATCAAGGGTACTATTGGACAATAGAAGAACTTTAAAAATATAACAAACAAAAATAAAATTTATTGTATATATATAAATAATATTTATGAAAGCAACAGATATGTTAAACAAAGTAAAAGAACTTGTTGGGGTGGAAGCATCCGAAGAAGTAAAATTAGCACAGGCTACTTTGGAAAACGGCACTGTTATAGAAAGTGAAGATTTCGCAGTAGGTAGTGAGGTTTTTATTGTAACAGACGATGAAAAGGTAGCATTACCTGTAGGCGATTACACTTTAGAGGATGGCGAACAACTAAAAGTAGAGGAGGAAGGCGTTATTGCATCAATAGGTGCAGCCGAAGAACCTACTGAGGAACCAGCCGAAGAAGAAGTGGAAGCTGCAGAAGAAGAAATGGCTTATGCAACTAAAGAAGAACTTGCAGAGGTTAAATCTATGATTGAAGACATCAAAGCTATGATTGAAAACAAAGCTGAAATGTCGGAAGAAGTAGAATCTACAGAGGAAGTTGAAAAAGAAGAACTTTCTAAAGTAGAAGAAACGGAAGAAGTTGAGGAAAAAGTAGAACTTGAAAAAGTAACACACAACCCTGAAGCAGAGCCACAAAAAGAATTAAAACTTTATGGACAGAAAAGACAACCTACAACTATGGACAGAGTCTTTTCAAGAATATCAAATATTAAAAATAAATAAATTTAAAAAAAATGCCAACAGACACAACACAAAACGCAAGTGTAGCTTACAACGGATCCTTCGCAGGAGATTACATCTCCGCAGCGCTTCTTTCTGCACCTACACTCGAAAAAGGTGGTATTACCATCAAGCCTAACGTAAAGTATCAACACGTTATCAAAACAGTAAGCACCGATGACATCGTAAAAGATGCAACCTGTGATTTTACTGCTACATCTGCAATTACTTTGGATGAAAGAACACTTACACCTGAGTTTCAACAAGTGAATTTGCAACTATGTAAATCAGACTTTCAGAATGACTGGGAAGCTATTTCTATGGGATATTCTGCCCACGATAGCCTACCTTCTTCTTTCTCTGATTTCTTGATTGCACACGTTGCTGCTAAAGTAGCGCAAAGAACAGAGCAGTCTATTTGGACAGGAGACACTGCCGCAGTAGGTGGTGGACAGTTTGATGGAATTTCTACTAAAATTGCTTTAGATGCTAACTTGCCTTCTGGACAAGAAATTGCAGGTACTACAGTTACTGCTGCTAACGTAATCGACCAACTTGGTTCTATCGTAGATGCTATTCCTTCTACCATTTATGGAAAAGAAGATTTGAATATCTATGTATCACAAAACATTGCAAGAGCGTATGTAAGAGCATTGGGTGGATTTGGAAGTATTGCTTCCAACGCAGGTGCAAATGGTGTAGATAACAAAGGTACACTATGGTACGGAATGGGACAAGACTTAGCTTTCGATGGTGTAAAACTATTTGTTGCTAACGGTCTTGCTGACAACACCGCTATTGCTGCTGAAAAATCCAACCTCTACTTTGGCACAGGTCTTTTATCAGATACTCAGGAAATAAAAGTATTAGATATGGCTGACCTTGATGGTTCTCAAAACGTAAGAGTTGTTATGAGATTTACCGCAGGGGTTGAGTATGGAATTGTTGATGACATCGTAACTTACGGTATCGCTAACTCTGCCAACTAAGAACTAATTAACTAACAATAAGGGGTGGGTGGTTTTATATCTGCCTACCCTTTTTTAATATAAAAAACAAATGAGTTGTACTTTAAATCTTGGAAGAAAAGAACCTTGCAAGGATGTAGTAGGCGGTATTAAAAATGTCTATTTTGTTGATTTTGGAGATATTTCTCCAGTATATGATTCAACAGATACAGATGTTGTTGATAGTGTTGGGTCTACAGTTGCAAGTTATAAATACGAACTCAAAGGAAACAGTAGTTTTGAACAAGCCATAACTTCTTCAAGAGAGAATGGCACTACCTTCTTTGAGCAGACTTTGAATCTTACCCTTAAAAAACTAACTAAGGAAGATAACAAAGAATTAAAACTATTAGCCTATGGCAGACCACACGTTTTAATAGAAGATTATAATTCTAATGTGTTTATAATGGGATTAAAAAACGGAGCGGAAGTCTCAGGTGGTACTATTGTTACAGGAGGTTCTATGGGGGATTTAAGCGGATATACACTTTCGTTTTCTGCACAAGAAACTGAACCTGCAAACTTTATCGTAAAAACCGCAGTAGATGAAACAGTAAGCACTACGCTTACCAATGCTGGTTTTGCTGCTCCTACTGAGGGAACAAACGTTTAATAGTTAGAAATACTTATAATTAAGGGGTGGCATTAGCTGCCCTTTTTTTTGCTTTATAAATAACAAAATTTAAGTTTTTTTATTGTATATATATGATAGTTTTACAAGAAAGTGCATCTGCACAAAACTTAGATTTTATACCAAGAAGTTTTACAAGCGGTAATACCTATAACGTTACCATAGTAAACGAACAAACTAATACGGAGGTTTACAATCAAGACGTAGATACTATAACAGAAAATTTGTACTACAATAGGCTAAATGCTATCTTTGATGTAAAGCAAGATAATTTTTATATGGTTACTGTTAAGTCAGGAAGCGATGTAATATTTAAAGATAAAGTATTCTGCACCAATCAGGCTATTACAGACTTTACGGTAAACGATAGCCAATATACGGAGCAGGACACAACAAATGAATTTATATTCTTATAATGGAAAACGTACACATAGTTAGTTTATCATCTTACAACCGACCTCAAATAAAAGAGGACAAGAAAAGGGATTGGGTAGAGTATGGAGATGATAACGATTTTTACACTTACCTAATAGACCTTTTTATAGAGTCTACTACAAACAACGCTATTATTAATGGTGTTAGTCAGATGATATACGGTAAAGGGTTGGATGCATTAGACAGTAGCACTAAGACAGACGAATATGCGGCACTTAGGTCTATATTTCACGATTCGTGTCTTAGAAAGGTAAGTTTTGACCTTAAACTATTAGGGGAGGCAAGTTTTCAGGTATTATACAAAGACAAGCAAGTAGCAAGAGCCGAACACTTCCCAAGACAAACACTAAGAGCAGAAAAGTGTAATGACAATGGAGAGATAGAAGCATACTACTATTTTCACGACTGGTCTAAAATAAAGCCAAACGATAAACCTAAGAGAATTGCAGCTTTTGGTTTTGGTAACGGTACAGAACCTGAGATTAAAATAATCAAAAGATACTTGTCAGGGTACGATTACTATTGCCCACCTGACTATATGGGTGGTATAGCGTATGCAGAACTCGAAAGCGAAGTATCTGACTTCTTAATTAATGACGTACAAAATGGCTTTAGTGGGACTAAGGTTGTAAACTTCAACAACGGAATACCTGATAGAGAGCAACAGTTACAAGTCAAGTCAGACGTAATGCGTAAACTAACTGGCGCAAGAGGCGAAAAAGTAATTATAGCCTTTAACAACAACGCAGAAAGCAAAACTACTATAGACGATGTACCACTTACTGATGCACCACAACATTATGAATACCTATCTACGGAAAGTGTAAACAAGTTAATGGTAGCGCATAGGATTACATCCCCTTTGCTTTTGGGTATTAGAGATGGTAGTAATGGACTTGGTAATAACGCAGATGAAATTAAAACTGCATCCTTGTTATTTCACAACACAACCATTAAGCCTTACCAAGATTTAATAACAGAAGCAATAGACGATATATTGTCGGTAAATGGTATAGCTTTAAAACTGTATTTTAAGACCCTACAACCGCTTGAATTTATAGAAACCGACAATGCCATCACTAACGAAGCAAGAGAGGAAGAAACAGGCGTTAAAATGGCTAAGGAAGAGTTTGATTTTGACGATGAAGAAATGTTTAATTTACTTCAGGAGTTTGGAGAAGATGAAAACCTTGACGATTGGGAACTTGTAGACGAAAGAGAAGTAGACTATGACCAAGAGGAAGCGTTAGATAAAATGATAGGTTTAGCAAGTACAGGTAGTGCTTTACCAAACACAAAATCTAAACAAGATAAAAAAATTGATGGGGTACAGTTTAAAGTACGATACAGATACAGTCCAAATACAACTTCTGCTAATAGTAGGAAGTTTTGTAAATTAATGACAAGCCAAAACAAGTTGTACAGAAAAGAGGATATTATAAATATGGGTAAAAGACCTGTAAACAAAGGGTGGGGTTTAGGCGGAGCATCTACCTATTCTATATGGAAGTACAAGGGTGGAGGTAATTGCCATCATAAATGGTTAAGACAAACTTATCGTGGAAAAACAGAAGGCAACCTTGCAGACCAAGAACCTAATATATCCACAAACAAAGCAAGAAAGGAAGGCTTTAATCCTGTAAATGAAAAAGAAGTTTCAATGAAACCAAAGGATATGCCTAATCAAGGATTTGTAAACAAATAAGAAATGGCAGAAGGATTATTTATAACACGGAAAGATTTAGTTAAGTTTACTTCTGTAAATGGCAACGTAGATAGTGATAAGTTTTTGCAGTACATAAAGATTGCACAAGACATACACATTAAAAACTACTTAGGCACAGACTTATTTAATAAACTACAAGACGATATAGAAGCCAGTACACTTACAGGGGACTATTTAACGCTTGTAACGGATTATGTAAAGCCTATGCTGGTACATTGGGCAATGGTTGAGTATTTACCTTTTGCTGCTTATTCTATTGCAAACAAGGGAATATTTAAGCATAGTAGCGAAAACGCTTCTAACGTAGAAAAGGAAGAAATAGACTTTTTAATAGAAAAAGAAAGAAACATAGCACAGTATTATACCGATAGATTTATAGATTATATGTCTTTTAATGCAAGTGGTACTTTTCCTGAATACTACACCAATAGTAACGATGATATTTACCCTGATAAAAACGCAAATTTCGAAGGATGGGTTTTGTAAGAAACGACTATAAACCAAAAGAGAAAAACGTAGAGAGGCTTAAAAGCTATTTACAAAAGACATTTATAACAAAAATTAAAAAAAAGTATTGATATAATATGGCTAATACAATAAATTGGGGCAAGATATATTGTTATACTGAATTTGGTAATGAAGATTCTACAGTAGCAGAGGCTATACCTCATTTTTCATCTCCTGAGTGCTTTTTAGGTGCTTTAGAGAGTGGTCAAACAGAAACATTAGCATTAACCGTTGATGACACCCAATTATATAGGGTTGATTCAACAGATTTAACTGCTGACTTAACTTTAGTAACAATATTTAATTAAAATATAAAATGGCACGACAAACAATAAATGTAGGTTCATCACCAAATGACGGTACAGGAGATACTTTAAGAGATGCGATGGTGTCTATAAATAGTAATTTCACAGAATTATATAGTGATGATACAGGAGATGTAGATTCAGTAAGTGGGGGTACAGGCATAACTGTTAATCAAACTACAGGAGCAGTAACGATAACTAACTCTTTGCCTGACCAAACCGTATCCCTTACAGGCTCAACAGGTATTACCACAAGCGGAACATATCCAAACTTTACTATTACTAACGACTCGCCAAACGCTACGCATACGGGAGATGTTACAGGTGCGACTGTTTTAACGATTTCCGATGATGTTATAGACTACAATCATCTTGGTGCTGAGTTTACTACAACAGATGCTATAACTACTGAACTTGATTTTTCAAGTCATCAAGTTTTTACTAAAACAATGTCCGCAGACACTACCTTTACATTCGCAAACGCAAATATAGGGATGGTAAAAGATTTCGTTTTAACAGGAGACCATACACCAACTTTTCCTGCAGGAACAAAGACTGTATCTGGGACATACGATGGAACTGTATCTAACTTAATTCAAATCGTTGCTATAGCAAGTGGCGATTATTGGATGTCAATATCACAAGCACAATAATATGAAAGCTCAAGTAACCAACACAGGGATTCACATCCACAAAACACTGCCAAATACTTACAATGGAAGTAATGGTTTAATGCTAAACTTTAGAAAAGCATCTCAGGAAGTGTTAGAAGCAGAAGGGTTTTATGATGTAGTAAAGCCAAGCTACGATAGGCAAACACAAACCAAAGGCGGTTTATATTTTGATGAGGCTAAGAAGATAGTGACCTATGATGTTACTGATATTGACTTTAGCCAAGAGGTAGATATTATCGGAGAAGATGGTGAACCAACAGGCGAAACCGAAAAGAGATATAAGATAGCCGACATCAAAGCAAGTAAAATCTCAGAGATTAAGTCCAAAGCAGGTAAGATGTTAGAACCTACAGATTGGCAAGTTATAAGAAAAGCAGAGAGGGATATAAATATTGATACAGACATTGCAACGGAAAGAGCAGGAATACTTACAGAAGCCGATAGGTTAGAAGCAGAGGTAAATGCTAAGAAGTCTTACAAGACTGCATTGCAATACAAAGTACAATTTTTCCCATCTGACGAAATAGAATAAATATGGCTTTAGGCAAAAGATTAATAAATACAGGTGCGGTGGCTGCGGCGGCTTGTAGTACTGATTCGGTACAAGCATTTGGTGCAAATAATGCATTCAGTAGCAACATAGCTTTATATCAGCTTGATAGTGATGGAGGAACAACAAACAACGTACCTGACACCACGACAAACTACAACGGTACTGCGTCTAACGTAACCTATGCTACTGGACAATTTGGTAATTCTGCGGTGTTTAATGGTAACAATAGCTATATAGACACAGGGGCAACTTTATTAGGTCAGACATATACTGTTTCTTTGTGGTTTAATGCTAATACAATTACATCAAGTTCTGATGGAGATGTTTTGTACGCACAATATAATTCAGGAGATGCAGGTAGGCATATTGTCAGTATATATAACGGTAATTTAAGAATATTTGTAGGAGGTCAAACCGTGCAAACAATATCCACAACTTGGAGTACATCAACTTGGACACATTTAGTAGTTATTAAGGATTCAAGTGGTTATGAGGCTTTTGTTAATGGTTCTTCAATAGGAACATCTTCTTTAACTGCAAGTATTGATGTAACAGAAAACACTATGATAGGTGGCGATGATGGGTTAGCTTCTTACAGTTTTGATGGCTCATTAGACCAAGTAAGAATCTTTGACAAAGCTATAAGTGCAGAAGATGTAGCAACGCTTTACGCTGAAACATCATCAACCGCATCCAATACTAATCCATTTAGCGAAGGTGCAGGTGTAGCTTTATACACTATGGACTACGATGCTTCGGAAGCAAGTGGATATTACGATGGAGAAAGTACGAACGTTGACTTCGGAGTAGGAGGCAAGACAAACTATGGCGCAAGGTTTAATGGAAGTAGTAGTTATATAAATCTTGGTACAGGTTCAAGTGGATTATCAGGTTTATTAAACCAAAAGGTTTCACAATCCGTTTCTTTTTGGATGAATACTTCTTACACAGGGATTTCAGGTAATAGTATTATCTACAGTGTTTATGCGGGAGCTGGGATAAGTTTAAATGTTTATTATTTAACTAATGGTAAGCTATATTTTTTAACACGATATAGCAACAATTCTACGACATTTACTACAACTCAAACTTTCAATGATAGTCAATGGCATCACGTTGCGGTTACGATAGATGTTCCTAATTTAGAAAGAAAGATATACATAGATAATTCATTAGTAAGTACACAATCATTATCTTCTGCTTCTTATGGGGGAAGTGGTACTACGGGTGTGGCTTTAGGCACAAATGGTAATTTTAATACACAGTATTATAAAGGAGATTTAGACCAAGTAAGAATATTCTCTAAAGCGTTAAATCAAACAGAAGTAAATACTCTTTACAATAGTGGAGATGGAGAAACCGCTTGTGTATATGATTCCACCACAGACGATAACTATTTTCCTTTAGCAGATGGTAGTAGTGATGCAGTCGCTTATTATAAATTAGACAATTCAACAGAGGACTCTGTAGGTACTAACGACGGAACTGACACGAACATTGAGTATAGGTTTGGAAGATTTGGTCAAGCTGCGGTATTTAATAATAATAGTGCTATCACAACTTCTTTTAATATTGGCAGAACTAATGATTTTACAATATCTTTTTGGATTAAGGATATTACTGATAGCAATTATGGTAGTTATGCTGATAAGTGGGTTATGGGGGTGTATAATGGCGATTATATCCCAATTACTTATAATAAAACATCAAGTAAAGTTTCATATACTATTCACAACGGAACAACGCTTTTAGGCACCTTACAAACACCTGCTCTAGATGATAATTGGCATCATATAGTTTTTACACAAGATATTAATGTAGAAACTAAATTGTATGTAGATGGTGTATTGCAAACTTCCGAAACAGTTTCACACACATCTATGACTCAAAGAAGGGCAGTTTCAGGTGGTACTGGTTTTTACTTTGGTCAAAATCCATCAAACAGCTCTACTGATTTAAGATTAAAGGGGTCGGTAGACCAAGTACGCATCTATTCATCTGCCCTTACAAGTAGTCAAGTAGCAGACCTATACAACGAAAAGCCTGAAGTAGATACATCTAACTTTAAGACTGTATTGTATGAGGGGAATGGTTCAACTAATTATATTTCTAATGTAGGGTTTGATTTAGATGTTGATAATGGTGGAGATGGCGGTTTAGTTTGGATAAAATCAAGAACTGCAGCTTATTATCACAGGGCATTTGATTCTGTAAGAGGTTTGTCCACAGATGGTGTTTTATATCCGAATACTACGGCTGATGCAGATAATTTGCCAACTGCTAATGATAATTTTACTTCATTTGATGCTAATGGTTTTACATTAGGAGCAACAAGCTCAACGGATAATGGAAGTAACAAGGACAATGTTGACTTTGTAGCTTGGGTATGGAAAGGCGGAGGCGATGCGGTTTCTAATACAAATGGAACAGGAATAACATCAAGTGTTAGTGCAAGTGATAAAGGTTTTAGTATTGTAAATTGGTCAGCGACTACTACAACTACCCATACAGTAGGACACGGATTAAATATAGATGGTGTTGCTACAAAACCTGAATTAATGATAATGAAAAATGCATCAAGCAGTTCTACAAATTGGTTTGTTTATACTGATATAATAGACGGAAGTATGGATTTTTTTTATTTAAATGACGATGCTGCAAAAGCCAATAGTTCGTTAAGCGTACCTAATACTACAACATTTCAACAAGGTAATTTAGGTGGAGTTAGCACAGGGAACAATTGTATTGCATATTGCTTTCATTCAGTTGAAGGATATAGTAAGATAGGGAGTTATAATGGCGGTACGTATGGAATACAACTACCAACAGGTTTTAAAGCATCTTGGATAATGATAAAGAAATATTCAAGTGGCACAGAACGTATATGGTATATATATGATACTAAAAGGGGTGGTGATTTAGAAAATGCATTATTTCCAAATCTTCCTAATGCTGAAGCAACAGGAACTAATTTTATAGATTTTAACGATACTAACGTTGAGATTAACGCAACAGGAGATGGTGTTAATGGTTCAGGAAGTAGTTATATATATATGGCATTTAAATAATGAAGAAACTATTTTTTATACTACTTAGTACACTCACATTTGCCCAAGAGGATATATATGGGTTATGGGTTAGCCAAGATGGGGAGTATGTAACAATAAAAGAGAACAACACCTTTGAAAGGTTTACCAAAGAATCTACATTAGCAAAAGGCAATATAGAACTAATAGAAGAAGGTATGCGTATTATACGCAAAGACACCTTAGATAACTATCAGCTTTGCTACTATGTAGGAAATGAAACTATGGTAGTATGTAAACCAAGAGATGAAAAGGCTTGGTTGTTTTACAAAATAAGATAATGGAAGATTTGAAGATATTTGGATTATACTTTGGCAATTTAATGGCATTAGCATTTAGCGTAAGTGAGGTAAACGAAGTACTAAAGATGCTTGTAATGTTAGCCACCTTAACCTTTACCGTTATACAAATTTATAGAGCAGTTAGAAAATGAATAGTAGAGAACGCAGAGAACTAAGGGGATACATAGGAAGTGGAGTAGTATTTTTATTTGTTATCCTGCTTTTGATTTTCCTTTCTTATGTGGAGATACCACAAACCAATAACGATACCTTTAAGCTTATTACAGGTGCTTTAGTAGCTACTATCGGGGCGGCTATATATGTGTTTATCGGTAAAGACCCAAACGAACTTGTAGAGTTACAACGTAAAAATGATTCACTTGAAGCAAGGGTAGAGCAGTTAGTAGGTCAGAAAGATGCCTATGAGAATTTGATTATTAAAATGCAAGACGATACAATCGATAGATTGCTTTTAAATAAAGCGTTAGAACACGATGACAAATCTTAAATACTTTACACTTGAAGAATTTGCTTGCCCAACGCTTCCTAATAGCGGGGTTAATATGGATAGTGATTTCTTGCAAAAGCTGGACAACGCACGTAACATTGCAGGGATTTCCTTTAAAATCAATAGTGGCTACAGAACACAAGAACACCACAACGCTATTTACAAAAAATTGGGAAAAGAACCAACTAAGTCTGCCCACCTTATCGGCAAAGCAGCAGATATACATTGCACAGACTCAAAAAGCAGATTCGTTATTATATCAGCGTTACTTGATGCAGGATTTACAAGGATTGGCATTGCCTCTACCTTCATACATTGTGATACTGCCGAAAAAGGAAAAGCACAACAAGTTATTTGGACATACTAATACAGTTGGTAGTACGCTATGCCTAAAAAGAAATTTAAAGACACCGCAGTAGGTTCTTTCCTACTTCAAAAGATACCAAAGGTAGTTGGTGCAATAGCAGAAGATACACCGATAGGAAACGTCATAGAAGCGATTATAGGCGGTTCTGATATGTCAAGCGAGGACAAAGACCTTGCACTTGAAAAACTACGCTTAGAACGTGCCGAAATGGATGGTGTAACTCGTAGATGGGTTGCAGATAGTAGAAGTGGATGGTTAGCACAGAATGTAAGACCGTTAACTTTAGCTTTCTTTTCTATTAGCTATGTAGTAGGTTGGTATATGGGATATAGTTTAGATTCTATTACTGGACTTCTTAGTGTGGTCATAGGTGGATATTTTGGTAGCAGGGGTGTAGAGAAAGTAATGGGTAATAAACTTCATCAGTAATGGCAAAACAAATAACAGGAAACTACGAAAGAAAGCCTAAGAGAAAGCGTAAAGGCATACACGCTAAAAGCAAAACAAGTAGCCTAAAATCCAGTAAAATTTACAGTAAGAAATATAGAGGACAAGGTAAATGATTATAATTAGTTATAAACATCTATTTACTTTGTAAAAAAAAACGTTTACCTTTGGTGGGTAAGTGGGATATAATGTTAACCTATTTAATGAATACTATGGAAGATACTACTATTAGACAATTAGCTGAAAAGATTGCTAAAGACTTTGCATTATCAGTAAGAGAACGTACTGACTTACTTTTAGAACTTGATGCAAATCAATATACAAATCTTGGTTCTGATTCCTTAAAAACAGAAAAAAACAAAGTAAAATCTGATAGTAAGTATATTTACAAAAATATTAGGGGTATTGATGAAGTAACTGGTAAGATGTTGCTTAACCATATGGATGTATAGAAAAACTATGCCAAAAACTGCTAAAAAACCAACACGAAGTAAATTAGTAAAGAAGTTAGATGTGGTGTTTAGTCAGTATATAAGACTAAGTAGTGCGGATAGAAGGGGTATGTGTACTTGTGTTACTTGTGGAAAGCAGTACCATTGGAAAAACATACAGGCAGGACATTTTATGAGTAGAAAACATTACTCTACAAGGTGGGATGAAGATAATGTATTTGCCCAGTGTGTAGGTTGTAATATGTTTAAGCAGGGAGAACAATATAAATATTCTATTTTTCTTGGTTCGGAACTGTCAAATGACTTATATTTGAAAAGTAAAGAAATAGTTAAGTTTAGTAGTCAAGACTTGCAGGATATGATTGATGACTACCAAGCAAAACTAAAGACTTTCCAGTAATTTTTGTTTTTATTGTTTTATTAAGAAGGGCAGCAGAAATGTTGCCTTTTTTTTGTTTAAAATTTTTTTGTTATCTTAGCACTATGGAACAATTTACAAAAGCAGAAATCTATGGCAAGGTCTTAGAACTGCAAGAAGAAAACGAACAACTTAAAAAACAGTTAAACAT
>Ga0181410_1000132_pt1 | contig 30970 bp, 34 predicted proteins | sample 33SPOviralmetaG_FD_130112 | JGI IMG/M metagenome (GOLD analysis project Ga0181410, IMG submission 130112) | Marine viral communities from the oligotrophic San Pedro Time Series (SPOT) site, San Pedro Channel, CA, USA - 33 SPOT_SRF_2012-06-20 | ecosystem: Environmental > Aquatic > Marine > Strait...
AAAACACCAAGTGAATAGTTAGTTTCAGACCAAGATAAAAATAAATGTTAAAAAAAGTTTGCATTTAGATTTTGAACCATGATAGGTCTGTTTGTGTTGATAGAGAAATCGGCAAATCGTACGGTAAAGTATAGTGTTTCTGACAACCAAGACCTACCCACGCAACAACAAAAACAGACCCACAAGGAGTCTACAATGCATTCGGATATAAAACAAAAAGCTCTCAGTCTGTTCTATGCACTGACAGAAGCTCACAATCTTAAAGGAAATGAGTACCTAACGACAGAGTTCGATCATATTCTAACGTCTGAGAAAAATCTCAGCACTTGGAATCGCCATTATCCTAACACCGAAAAAACGATACTAAATGAGTTCAGTCCAAGCAATGTCTATACGCTGTTTGGTCGGATCGTCACAGAAGAAGAGTATGAGGAGAAAATGATGTTCCACTCGCTTGATGTTCACGAACTGCTAATAACAGTTGTCGGCAACCATCTATACATATCAGACGACTACATCACAAATGGTATCAGCGAGGGCTTCAGCTTCTGTCCTCATCACAAATACAGCTTGGATTGGCTTCAAAGTGTGGACGTTGAAGCTCTCGATCTAACGATAAACATCTCAGTAGAGAGATAAGGTGAACCCATATACTGCTCCATAACCAACACAATCGGAATCAACCTAAATGGCGATTGGTACGAACTTATTCAAAATCTTGGTGTACACTAAACAAAAGGAAATAAACATGAACACAACAACCAAAACAAAACTAACACAGAGAGCCATTACACAGTTTGACGCTCATTATGACACCCCTACCAAAGACCATGTCCTTATCTCAAGCGACTCTAAGATGGTGAAGACGATAAACGGCACAACGTATGATCTCACGACTGATATGTTCAAAATAAGGTTACCATTGGAGACTCCCATCACAGTGTACAGCGATGATTGTGATGAGTCATGGATTGCTGTTGTAAAGTACAATGAAGACTATTCAATGCCTAGCCCCATCACTTTCACGTTTAACACGGAGTCCATTGCTGAGGATATGGATATAAACTATGATAAATACGTCACTTTCTGCATACAGCTACGAGGTGACAATCTTTTCATACAACCAACAGAAGAAAGCTCCCACGTTTGGAAGCGATACAGTATTGCTGAACTTCTCAATGATGAAGACTTCGTAAAGGCTCGTTTCGAGCTATCCGACTACTCAGAAGAGTCTTTTGAGGGCTATCACAATCCAACCAAAACATGGAATGGGTGGAATGTACCGAGCTTTACTAAGACTATGTCTCAAGAGGTCATTGCCTACCTCAACACACTATGTGAGGAAGACGCTATTTTGGCAGATGATGACATCTCTCCGAACGGACAAGCCCCAAATGGCGAACCACTGTTTACAGTAGCGAGTGGTTTCTGTTGGGTAACTGCAAGCCTTAATGAAGTCGCACAAGCAAACCTAGTGAAGACTCGTTTTGCCATTGATGTCGAGTCTGACAATGACGCTTTCGAGGGCTATCACAATCCGAACCATCGTTGGAATGGTTGGGCTACTCCACTGTTCACTCTTGAAGTGCTGACAGAGATTATTAAAGCGTGTTCCACTGAGGACTACCCCATCGTTTTTGAAGCAGACTACGTTCCCTCAGACGAAACTGACGAAACAACTTCTGTTATCCTCTCTTCAAAACTAACGTCTCCAAGTGGCGAAGAGCTGTACATGACTGATGGTTGGTGTTGGGTCGAACTCGACTAAGCACCAAGCTACTGACCAACGAAGCCACCGAGACTAAAGCTCGGCTCTCACAACGAGGGTCGAGCTTTTTTGTGTTTAAAGCTCTACCTAACAACCCAGTTCAAATGTTAAAAATAGTTTATATTTTAAGCTCTGATCGTTCTTTTTCAAAAGTGGCTAGGTGGGTATGCGGTATGCGACTTACTTACGTCAGAAGCTAAATCTGATACATTTTCTGGCACTCACCGACAAGCCTTTAAGTGTACAAAAAACGCACACTTTAGGGGTTGACTTCAGATCCTAATCTCGATAAGACACTGAATGTCAAGTGTTGACACTCTACAAAAAATAGTGGTTGCGAAATGCAAACCAACACATAAGGAGAGGCAAATGCCAAACTGCCAAAGATGCTATAAAGAAACAAACACATACACATACTCGTGGTATAATGACAAGCGAATCTGCATGGACTGCTCCAAAGCTGAAAAACAGCGTGAGGACTACAAGGAATGTCGTGAAGTTGAACGTAGAGCTGTCGAGCGAGGAAACCGAAACTATCATCACAATAGGAGTCTATAATGCCTATTACAGCAGACCAAATCGAAATACTAAAGACAGAGGTAGCTGAAGGCTACTATGTAATCATTCACTCAGAAAATCTGAACTTCAACGAGGTGCTTAAAGACCACCTCAACCACGAACTCATATTTAAGTCCCACAACGAGGGCTACATCAAAATGAAAAGTGGAGAGTCTATTGCAATCGGATTGGAGATTGTGACACGAAATGAAAGAAGAGGGGTTGAGGGGGCTTATCTTGGAAAAACTCGTGATTTCGGTTCTCACTTTGACATATATGGGTGTCATTGGGGCATTGAGGTCAGCACACTAACAATGAATGGGACTAGAAACAAGGTAATGAAGTTCCCATTTAGCCAACCACTAAGAACACGATACCCCGATGACATCTCTATTGAGCAAGGTGTCAAGGAACACCTAGATTGCAGTGTAACTACGTTAAACAACGAGCTGAACGCATTCAGCGATTTCCTCGACCATTACATCGAGCGTATCAAGTAAACTAATAAAGGATTCGCAACCAACATAAAAGGCTTGGCTCTGATACAACGAGGGTCAAGCCTTTTGTGTTTTAAGGGCTTCAGATAACCGTTAAAGCTACTGTAAATACAGTAGCTTATACTGTACAGCAAATAAGGCTTATCTACGCTCTAGGCTCAAAATATAGACGAGCAGCGTAGAGTTCTGCTCCAGAGTATGCCGTACAAAATGAGTTATTTCATTTCCCTATAATGCAAAAAATGTTGCGATTTCAGACACTTGACTCTCACTGTCAAGGTCAATACAAAAATACCCATTGACTGTTCTCTGGAACTAGACTACGTTCGAGCAGTCTTCAAGACAAAATATGTTGGACTGCGTAATGCGTCTTTTTCATTCATTCGGCAATATGCCAAAATCAACAAAAAGGATCGTAACATGAGCGATTTCAAACCAATCCTTGTTGGACTCAAGGGTAAAAGTGGCTGTACTCTCAACACGTTAGAGCAAGCAAGCTCAAACTTACCACTCGACCATGAGTTCCGACAGTTTCTCCCACGGGTATCTCCAAAGCGAGCCAATACTCGCAATCAAGTTGAGCGTACAATCTATCAGATGTTTGCTGATCGAAGCAACGACATCAGAGTCCTACCTAGAATCTCACTGCTTGAGGGTGGTCAAGTGAAGATCGAAGCCCATGTCAGTGGCACAGACAATCATGGTAAGACACTCAGTGCTGAACGCTATGAAGCAATCGTCACTTGGGACGATGACCATGCTCAAATCATCGACATTTCTGTAAGCAGAGGTAGTGGTGCTACCGATGAGGGTGAACAGAAGCTCAAAGAAGCAATCTACCAAGCTGAGGGCATGATTAACTCAACTCAATGGATTAAGGCTTGGGAGACTATGCATGGTACTCACAGAAGCTACGACTTCAAGGGCAACGTGTATCTCATTCGTACAGCCGAAGCTCTAGCTGACTTCACTGCATGGAAGGCCATTGCAAATCAGTGTGGGCTGTGGTGTTGGAGAGCTGACGAGCCGATTGACTTGATTGCTATTGACCTTGAAGAGAAAATGAAAAACCTTTTAACTGAGGCTCAAGGAAAGATGCAGACCAACCAAAAAGTCAGTGGTGTGACGTTCAACAGACGAGCCAACGAAATCGAGGAGACTGTTGACTTCATCAATCAGCTCAGAGCCACAATGGGTCTAATCGCTGACCACCTAGACCCTCTGATCGAGCAAACCAAGCAAGCGTGGACTAACCTTGAAAGTGGAGTGAAAGCTCAACAGCATGACTATATAACGCTCTCTGAGCAAGGGCAAGCGTTTCTCAAGGAAGCTCGTCAGCATGAGCTATACCCATTCAAGGATATGGCTGAGGGTGTTATTGTAGGCATTCTCAATCGTATTGCTGATAATGGTGAAAACGGCTTACTAGTCGAAGAACTCAACACCGAAAGTGACTCGTGGACATTTATTGCTGAAAACGGCATGGCTGTCACGACTACTCGCTAATCTACTCTCACTCTTGAGCGTGGTGGGGCATACGTTACCACCCCATTCCAACAACCACATGAGTGGTGTATCTGCCACTCAGAAACGGACAAACTATGACTTCTCTATTCTCGTCATTCTCAACATTGACAGTGGATAAGCCTAATGAGCCTAATACCAATAACGTAATCCAAGAGCTTGGTGTCTACGAGGGTCTAAAGTACACTCTTAATAAGGGACGTTCTCAAAACTACATCGCATGGAGTGGTGGCAAAGGTCTGAGCTTTGCTTATCCAATGGGTGACAGAACTTCAGCGACACTTGGTCAAGGGGTAGTCGCTCGTTGTGTGAAACTTAACCTACCTATACCTTCAAGATTCTCTGAGGGAAGACAACTACTTCCAAATGATACTGCTACTGCTACCGAGCCTAGTGAAGCTACTGCTACTGCTACTGCTACTGCTACTGCTACTGCTACTGCTACCGAACCTAGTGAAGCTACTGCTACTGCTACCGAACCTAGTGAAACTACTGCTACTGCTACTGCTACTGCTGTTGAGCGTGTAAAGCTCCCAACTCAACCAAAAAAAGAACGGTATGAGTTACCATGCCATTACATACATGAGGGCTATGACTACCGACCAACACAAGTGATACCTAAGTGGCAATCCGACTTGAGTGTACGACCTATATCTTCATTCTCTGAGTACATGGAGTTTGGAGACACGTTCCTTGTTGGTGAAAGTGCCAAGCTCGCTTGGGCTTCATGCTTACTGGCAATGGTCAGTGGCTTACCAATCATTGAACAGGGTCGTGCGGGTGTAAACAAAACAGGGATTGCTGACATGATCGCAAAGCTCTGCCCACAAGCAAAAAAGTGTGGTGTCACATTCAGCCCTCAAAAGCCTCTAGGTGAAGTTTTTGGCGATATGAATGTCCAAGCCTATACGAGTCATGGAGTCAACACTAGAGACTTAGCGTCAAGCCCACTAGGTGGACACATTGTGCTACTAAACGAGCTTGATAAAGCTGATGATGGCATTAAGCAAGCACTTTACGACTATGTAAATGAGCGAGTTTATCGTGAGTCTCACAGAGAGTTCAAGTTCGACAACAGATTGCTTGTTATAGGTACAGTAAATGAGCCTTTATATGATGAACCCCTAGAGGATCGGTTTAGTATAAACGTAGAGCTTGAAGCTCCGACTAGTCACGAATGGTGGGTAGACGCTAGATTGCTTGAAGACGACCCTCAACCTATGGGTTTCCTAACCTCAGATTTCATAGATGAGTGTAAACAGAGGGCAAGGTTAGCTCTGCATAATCTCAGAACCCAAACGATCAATGACAGTAACGTGAAACGTGAGCCTACAAACGTCAGTGAAGGATTTGCTTATTTAATAAACATGATAATCAATGATGGCTATTATCTAAGTGGGCGAAAAATCAAACACATGGAACGAGTGGTGTCAGCGTTCTGCGCTATGCAAGGTCGAACCCAGCCCCAAATCGCTGATCTATGGTCAATCTCACTGTGCTTTTTCAACCAAAAAGTAGCTAAAGCCCTACAAGCAAAAATAGAAACAAAGCTACAGATTGTCAAAAAAGTCGAGAGTAAAGGGAAAATAGTCAAGAGTCCGTACCCTTTCCCAATCTTCAACTCGCAATCAGATGTTAAAGATACTGTCAGCAGATTGCAAAGCAAGCTGAGTGGGCTGTAAAATGAACGGAAACCTTTTTCAGCATATAGATATGCTCCTATTCGGCAGTGGAGTATTAAACCTACCCACTACTATGGCTAGACACGCTCTAAACGAAATGGGTGCTTTTGGAGACGAATATGCTACAGCTTTAGTGGCTGACTGTGCTAAACTGCTGACACAGAAACAGCGACAAGATTTAACTGACGCTATGAAGCGTATAGAGAATGCCCAAAATGAGCTTGCTGAACTACAAGCTGACCAAGACCAAAATGGGCAAGCTGACCAAGACCAAAATGGGCAAGCTGACCAAGACCAAAATGGGCAAGCTGACCAAGACCAAAATGGGCAAGGTCTAGCGATTGGATCAGATACGATTTATGAGTCTGCACTAGACGAAATCTCACGAAAAAAGTTGAAGCTGAATCTAGCAATCGAAGCCCTAGATGAACTGAGAGACGATTGCCTCAGTGTAGATTGCAATATGCAACACGCTAGTCTACAAGGTGTTCAAGATTTAGCACCTATGCTTGAGGAGCTTGGTTGGAAACCTAATAGGTCTGTGGTCGAGCTAATGAAGCTCATAAAATCAATGGACTTCAAACTAGGTAAAGGTAAGCCCTCTCGACAATACAGACGGTTAGATGGTGTGCAACCCAATGAAGCAAGCCATATACGAGCATTGGGCTGTGCTTCTGAGTTTATCCGTACACGCCATATCCTCGAAGGTAGAACGTGCATTGAACAGCAGTATGGTGGGCTATACACTAACCTAGTAATAGACACCTCTGGCTCTATGGGGGGTCAGCGTTTACAGAATGCGAAAGCTATGCTCGGATCATTTTATCTCGCAATGGCTGAAGATGAGCGTCATCAGTGTAGAGTATTCCAATACAATAACTCATGTACTGAGATTGATATGGAGACTGTCCCTAAGCTCATAGCTAATGGCGGTACTAACCTCGCAAAGCTAACTCCGTATCTAAGAGAAGCTCACAAAAACGAGCGTTGGATTGTGGTGACTGATGGACATCTACCAAATATGGACACGTTCGAGAGCGAAAAACTAGCCATTATCAGCCTAGACAAAAATCACCCTGACCCTAGAGTTGCTCTGTACAGAGAGGGCTGTATTGGCGATCACGTTAATGTAGAGCGACTCTTTCGTAGAATCCTTAAATAGTACCGCAAATACAGTAAAAATAAACCACAGCAGTATATGTACAAAAAACTTAACATTTATGTTGTGACTACCAAAGGTTCATGCTAAACAGTTTGCATAGGTCGCATTAAGCGACACTATCACTTTCAACAACAACGAGTGAGCGTAAAGCCACTCGACACTAAAAAGGAGTCCTCATGCAGTGGGACAGATCAGAAATCCTAACCATACTTACCAACCCTCACTGTCCAAAACAGTTCAAAGCAAAAGATGTCCAAGAACTTTGCGGTGATGTTTACGGCTACCACATCTGCACATCAGAAGTGTTCTATCACATATACTTTTTCATTGAAGTCGGCACACTCACAAGAGTCAGTCGAGGTGTTTTCACATTAAGCCTACTTGAAGATCAAGAACCAAGCGAAAACGAGTGTCGAGTCAAAGAGCTTAAAGAGCTTAAAAAGCAAGCCGATACCGCTAAAGAGCGTCTTGATACTTTGGGGTTAGAGCTATCAATCGCTAAGCAAATCAAAGCTCAAACAGAGTCTGCTTTTCACCAAGCCTACCAAGAGTATATCACAGAGCGAATGTTCCAAGTTAATCAAGAGCTTGGTAATGTCCAAACCTTAATCCTACCTATAAGCGAGTAGAAGAATGAAACCTATATTAACATTCAGTCCACAAAACAGTGCAAACCCAATCATTCGAATAAAACAAAACGGGAAGCCTAAGACCCAAAAAGAACTATCAAACGAAATCTTAAAAGGTTGGAAGCACAGAACAATCTCTAATCGAGAAATGGCTATTGCCGTATTTGACACCAACAAACCTACCAGAACCCAAATGGTAAGAGCTTCTTTTTTGCTATGTAAAGCCGTTGAAAACAATCTTGTCGAACGTATGGAACGAGGTATATACCAAGTTCATACACAAAACTCAGCCCCTAAAACGACAAAGAAACACGCTTGTAGCCTTTTGCTGAATCAGTATTTGGATCTTGGTGACAAATACAAAGAACATCAAAAAGTCTATTTTGAGTTTATCAACGAAATCGATGAGTTGGCTGATCGAGTAAAGAAACTGAGTGAACAAAGCGATAAGGTATCTGAACAAATGAACGACATAGACACAGAAATGCTAACCACTCGAAAAAAACTAGACGCTCTACTGAATGACTCTCCATGTGGATAGACAGTAGAGAAACACTAGAGCTACTGTATCGAAAGAATAGGCGTAAGATACGATCTGTTTTAATACTAAACAAGGGTGTTCTCTTACCAAACAATAAACTACTGAAATACCCTTTTCGCTTAACCACACTCAAAGAAAGTCTAAAATGATGATGCCTGAAACTAAAAACATACTCTGGCTTAAGCGAGATGAGCAAGGTGTCGCAAGAGATGAGTACGGACACCATGTCACTGTAGTGACAAGCGATGGCCGTAACACACCAAGCTATGTCAAAATACCTAAAGAAGCTCAAAGAACCGCTGGAGTATCGTCTGCGAATGTACTGAGGTCATGTATTGAACAATGCCCCTTATGTAAAAGAAATGCTCTACACTACAAAACAGACGCTAGCGTCCATGTCGCAATATGTAAAAATCACGAAACCCCCTACATTTGGTACAAGGCGAACCACTAATGTATAAATACATAAACCGAAAAATCGGACAATCAGACATCACCAAGTTCCAACTTGACACTCATCTGTATCTGCTATTGGAGTTCACACCAATCTCCATAGATGATGAGGGTCTAGCTAAGTTCAGAACAAAAGCACTGATTTGTGTCAAAGATGGAAGACCTTACTATCACCCAAAACAGAAAAGGGAAGACTTTGGCGAAGTCACAGTTATCGTCAGAGACAATACCGAGTTCGATGACCTTGTGAGCTACATTGCAAAAGCAACACTATCTAAAGCTCGTACCTTGAGTAACGAAAGCTACCTTTCAACATGGGCGAAAGCCAACCCATCTACAAAACCAACACTTGCATACCTATAAGGAGACAAAAATGTTCTTAGAATGTAAATATGACGCTCACAATCAAATCAATCTAAATGACGTTGCCCAAGAGCATGGCTTTGAGTTAAAAGACATTGAATGGCTGAACGTAAAGTGGAACACGCTATACATCGGTCTTGGAAATGGTCAAGAGATTGAACACCAGATTGACCTCGCTTACATGGACGAGACTAGTGACTACAAACGTCCTAGTGAAATGAAAGTGTTTGATGAAAACTTTGATTTACAAAGTAACGCTTCAAAAAACCTTCAGGACTTCCCTTTTAAAGAGGACAAATAAAAATGATACTTGAAGTAAGATACTCAGTAGAGATTGAGCTATATGTAGATGACATATGCGAGGAACTGAAAATCGACAAAAACTCAGTCAAAGAAATCGGAGTGAAGTACAATACACTACATCTATATTTAGACGATGGCACAGAGCGTTCATACGAGTTAGGTGAAGTCAATGTTTGGACAAAACGTGCCGATCAAGTTATTCTATTGACAGATGACTACGAGGACATATCTGACAACGCTGAACAGGAAGAATACCCTTTTAAAGACAAGCAGATTGACAGCGAAAGCTAAATACCCTAAAAGACCCAATGAGCGTATTGCTCACATTTCCAACCACAATCAACGGAAAGTTGAACCCGCTATGCAGACATTCTTACCCTACAAGTCGTTCAAAGAATCAGCTAAAGTATTAGACTACAAACGTCTAGGTAAACAGCGTGTTGAAACCATTCAAATACTCAATGCCCTCAAAGCTCTAAGAGAAAATGATCTGCACACCACTGACAAAAATGGAAAAGTCCGTAAACGAGGTTGGCTTAATCACTCTTGCACCAGAATGTGGCAAGGACATGACTATTGGCTATGCATATATAACATCGTCATTTGCGAAGAGTGGATCAGTCGAGGCTACAAAGATACTTGCTTAGAGAAGACTGTCAATCTATTCAGACAGCTACCCTCAGAACTTATTAAAGAGAAACCCTATTGGCTAGGTGACTCTAAACTTCATCTAAGCCACCGATCAAGACTTGCTCAAAAAGACCCTAGTCATTACCTACCTCTTTTTGAAGACGCTGATATGACTATGGGATATGTGTGGTTTCACTCAGAACCAAAACAATAAACCCTATATGTGAAAAAAACTTTATATTTAGTCTTGTATTGATGTTTTTATCCATGTAGAACATCTTTTGTAGGTCGCATTAAGCGACACTACTTCTATCAACAACAACGAGTTCGCATGAAGCGACTCACAAAGGAAATGGAAATGGCAAAAGACGCTGTTAAAGAAACTGTTAAAGTTCGAGTTTATGCTACAGATGGTAGTAGACCTGAAGATAAAGCTGTCAGCACCCTTGAAGAACTACAAGCCTTAGTCGGTGGCTACGTTGAGCTTGTATACTTCCGTAACTCTTACGATAAAGTCTTCGTGGTCAATGAAGAGGGACGTTTACACAATCTGCCAGAAAACCCCTACTTTCAAGGCTTGGTCGGTACTGTCGTTGTCGCTGATCGAGGCTCTGAGCTTCTAGGCTAATCCCACTCTGATAAATCGTGGTGGGGCATACGGTATCACCCCATTGGAGTGTACAACACTACACCCACTAACAAAGGAAAATATATTATGCTTAGTCCATTTCTACCAAGTAAACAAAGAGATTTCGCAGGCGATGAAGAACTCTACAAGTGGGAGTCCGAAGACTGTTGGTTTCTCGCACCAATCGGTCAACACCGAGACTCAGAGACTCTTGAAAAATGCAACTTTGACGTTCAAGTTGAGCGTCTGAGACAAAATGCTAAAGAAGACGAAAACTTCCACATTAACCGATTCGGGCATTGGGCTGTAGGTTGGGTCGAAATCGTGATTGTGAAAAAAGACACAACCGCCTATGAAGTCGCTTGCAGTGTCCAATCCGAGATTGATGATTACCCTGTCCTAGACGAAGAACTCTACCATGAATACAGAGACAAATATGACCGAACGGAGATTGACATTGAAGTCGTTTGGCAAAATGGCACTAAGGAAGTTATCTCTTATGACATTGCTGAAGACATTGCAAGCTGTGAGATTACAACAGAAGAATACCTAACTGACGCTCTAAAAGACGATGGCAATAACCCACCCCAATCATTCAAGGTGCTAGAGTAAAGGAGATACTAATGGCTAACCTATGTAGCTATTCACTAATCATTGAGCGTGGTGACGCTGAAACCGAAACTTTTGCTAAGGTAAAATCTTTTCTGGACTCAAACACAAAAACGATTCTTGATCCTCTATACAAAGGAAAACGGTTGTTATTGACTCCTTTTGAATATACTCTACAAGACTACCACTTGAATACCAGAGAAGATCGTATCTTAATCTTCGGCAACTCAAGATGGCAATCTCCCCAAGCTGAAATGTATGTACTTCTGGAGGCTTTAAGTAAGCATATGGCTTGCGACTTGACTCAAATAGACGCTTATATGACATGGACGGAGTTTAGTGCATGTGGCTGTGGGCATATCGACTTCTTTTTCCATGAAGACCATGAGATAAGTTCTATCGAAACCTGTTTTGACACACCCCAAGACATTCATGAACTACTCAAGATTATAGGTGAGTGTCCACCCCTCAAAGATGACGTTGAGTGGCTAATCGAAGACCTAACAGAAGAAGAAGAAGAATATGCCTACTAAAAAACAACCATTACTGCTACCATTCTTTGAACAATCACTCACTAAGACTTACGGTAGTGGCTTTGCCAAAAAGTACGACAAACGCTTGCAGAGACAAGATAGTCGTTTTTTCGACCTCAAAGTCATTGCCATAGATGAAAAAGGTGTCTATTTCGAGGCTTGGTCTTCTGAGGCTTCAAACACTTGTAAAAATCGGTATCATGGATCAACCTACGTTGACCTAACAAATGTGACTGCCATTGTCGAAGCTCAAATGATTGCTTGTAAGCAACTACCTGATTACTTCAATGAAGAGGACTATGTCGCATGAAAGTACACATTGTTCATATACCTAAAGCCGATGTTCAAGCCATACTCGAAAGTGGTGTCCTCTATCAAGCCCTCAAAGCATTCTCTTCACTGGATGAAGCTCAGACTTGGTTACAAAAGATTGAACCTCATGTACCCAATAAGCACAGAGAAGACACCTCGATTGTCACTGTTGATGTTAAGGACGATAAAATCCTTGCAAATCTAATCAACACTGTATTAAGTCTCTAAACAAGGTCAGCAGTAAGCTGATCAACCCAACCACAAAAAGTGAAGCGTAATGCTCACATCACACAAAAGGAAGTCGAAATGACTACAGACACACCATTTACCCTATACATTGGTATTCTCACATATGAGCATGGCGAAGAAGCCGTAACACATGGTACTGACTTTGACGCTGTATATAAAGCCACCGAGTCAGCATACCAAAACCTACTCGCTGAAAAGCTCGATTGCTCTATAGAGGAAGCTCTCTTAACTTCCACTTGTACTTATACTCGGTTCTTTGTGGTCAATACACAAGTCTCAGTACCGAAAGCAGAGCCTACCCCCACACCAAAATGGTACGATGAGGCGATTACTCATTTTTCACCAAGCGAGATGGCTGACCATGTACTTGAGGGTTGGGATATGAGTTGCCTAATGTCAAACGCTCACTTCCACCTAGAGAAGAGCTATGAAGACCCCGATGAGTATTTATATAGCCTTGAGAACGGGCATATCATTCCTAAACTTGAAAAAAATGATGGTAAGTATGATAGCGAGTTCTTAAACAATCTTGCAGAAGAATCTGGTCGTAAAGTCGAAGAATACGAAGATAATGACGAGCTTGTTATACTAGACGCTCTCAAGCACCTTATCTAATCACCTAACTGTGTATCGTGGTGGGGCATACGACATCACCCTAAAAGGATAAATACTATGACTGTTGCTAAGTACATCATACAAGACTACAAAAAAACAGACGCTGAAATCAATCTCTTCAGCTATTTTTCAAACAAGGTTGGCTATACATTCAAACACAACTTTCAAGGCTTAACTTTTCAGTTGCAAGTCATTTCAGTACATAAGGGTCAAATCTTTTTTGAGTGTGAATCTTTCCATAAAACCTCTAAGAGCTACTATGGTGTTTTCTCCCTCAACAGAAATACACTGACAAGCGTAAAAGGCACAATCGAAACGCTCATGAACCTCATTATTGATTCTCGTACTGTGTACAAAGTCGAGGTAGATTGGGACTTAGACCAACCTGAAGATGAGGATAAAGATTACAGCTATGACGAACTTCGATTGATGTACGATCTACCCCATGAGTGCGAGGTCGAGTGCAGTGAAGATAAGATTGCAGACACATTAACCGATAGATATGGGTGGTGTATCAATCAAGTAACCATCATCGGCACTGACGCTAATCTTTAATCTAATCCTACAGAAGGCTAAAATGAAAATCGTTAACAACCCAAGTCGACTTACCCTACATCTAGGACAAAACCCAAAATCTTGGGCTGAACGATACACAAACTGCAAAGTTGAGGTATGCCCTGAGTTCGTGTCCGTTGTACCATTCATCGAGAATGCTGACGAGGAGACACATACTAAAGCAGAACTATACTTCCCTTTCACAAGCAAACAGTTTGACACATTAGTAGACATTGCCGAACGGACAGCAATCAACTACGAGCCTGCGGAATGGGACGACATTGATTATGCTTGGAGTCCAACCTTTGCACCTTTTGTCTACAATCAACCATCTACACCGAAAGAAGAAGTAGAGGCTACACAAGGCTTTAAAATCTTCGTAACAGATGGTGAAACAAAGATTCTGGACTCTACTGCTGACAATATGTTTCACGCTCAAAGATTACTTAGAGTTCTAGCTATGCGATACCTTACGGTTGTCTCAAACAATAACTTCTATGGACATAGAGATGTCCAAGACATCAAGTCTCCAAATCAGTTCAAGGACACAGAAGAAGCACTTATTTTCTTAAAAGAGCGATTGAATCTCAAAATCTTTATTGAAAACCCATAACTCTGTCACATCTAGGTCTAACCAATCGTTATCTAGGTACAACAACCCTAGACCACGAAAGGTGGCTACACAATGAAACAGTTAAAGCGACAAACAGATCGCCTTTGGGAAAATACTCATCTCTTGTCTGATAAAGAGTTTATCCAGCTAGACGCTTTCAGTTTAGCTACGGGATTAAAACCAATCTTTTTTAAGCTGTCAGATGATGAAAAGGCTATACTCGAAACCCAAATCAAAAATGCAACTTTGGAAGCTATTGAAACTCTCACATTCCTAGATCAAGTTGTGCTGCACGAAAAAAAGAGCCTAGCTCGACTCAGACTTTGTCTAAAAGGAAAGCTAGGCAAAAATGCTACTCAAGAGGCTTGGGAGTATGTTTTGGAAGTCTCGGAAGCCTTCAGAACAAAAATAGATAAACTGACTTAGTCTATGTACTCGCAACGAGTCGCATGGCTTCTGTTACCTGACTCGTCAGCGTCCCAAATAAAGACAGCACAATCTTTTTCAATCAGTCGAACCTTACGACTTACTGTAAAAGTGTTCAGTTTTATTTTAGATTCTGCCTTTGGTTTGTATATTGTTTGATACTTGGGCATACCTGTGTATTTAAAGTTCCGTATTAAGGGTATGTGAGCTGTTTAGCTATAAATGTACGAGTACAGGGTAAGATCTAACTCATTCTTTATACTTCCTCTAATGTTAAGAACGTAAGTCAAGACTCATACAGGACATAGCAATCTTACACTCGAAACTTTCAAAAAACTCACCAAATAGCTAAACTATACGCCACCTAAAAATGCAGAAGTTACTAAATCGAACTCGGGCAAAAATGCAAAAGTTGCTGAACCCGACTCCAGAAAAAATATAGATTTAGAGAAAAAGCATCCACTAGAAAATAGTACAGCCCTCGCCCTCGCTCTTTTTACAGTGCCGTTTCAGACCCTTTTTTGTAAATTTAGGATTTACCTAATCCCTCAAAAACGAGACTACCCTTTTTTGTAAATCACACTTTTTCAGTAATTTTGCACTTTTCAAAAGTCTGTTTTTTAGTAGCGGGACAGGCACGATTTTGATAATGTAATGATTTTAAGGGTTTGCGAAAGCTGTCCCGCGCCTGTCCCGTGGGGGCGGGACAGGAGTTTATTTAAGTATTTTAAACACTTAAGTCAAAAAAACACGTGCCTGTCCCGCTGTCCCGTCCGTTCAGCAAACTTTCCAAACTTTTTTATAAAAAAAAACCAAAAGTTTTCGGAAAACCAACGGGACAGCGGGACAGGAGGGGTTAAACTCATGATTCTATTACGGAACTCCTGTCCCGTTGCCTGTCCCGCTGTCCCGGGACAGGAGACGACCCTTTTTTGTAAAACGCACTTTTAAAAACCAAAAGTGCAATTTCGCACTTTTAAAAAAACGCAAAAGTGCAATTTCACACTTTTCGAAAGTGCCATTATCAAAATCAAAGCCATTTAAAAATGCAAAATCTTTAAAAACGGTACTTTTCGCCCTCTCGGACCCTTTTTTGTAAAAGTGCAATTTTACACTTTTCAAAAGTGCGATTTTAGACCCTTTTTTGTAAATAGGTGTTAACCCTTTTTTGTAAATTAAAAATGCAATCGCCTCAAAAAAGTGTATTCAAAAATGCAAAACTTGAAATAGCGGAGGGCTTTAAAAATACAAAACGTGAAACAACGGAGGGTTTCAAAAATACAATTGCAACAGTGCAAGGTGTTTTTACATTTCTAAAAAGTGAGTGAAACTAGAAGAAAATTTGGTAGTTTGAGCAAAGCTAATGATACCGAAAATAGTTGCAGGAAAGTGAATTGAACAATACCCTCGTGCTGTAGATGTCAAGTGTGACTTTTTTTATGAATAAAACTGAGGGCTTATGTGTGCACTAGGGGGTGGTTACTAAAAAAATCATTGTTCTCCTATATTATAAGAGGTATGTTCGCTGTGCTTAGTAGGAAGGAGCGTACGTGAAACAGATAAATGTGATACCTCGGCATAATGCCTATTCACTGTCTAAAGACAACAACTTAGAGCGACTATCGGCTCATCAACAACAACAGATTTTTGAACAAACTCAACAAGAAGCCTCTATAACATTAGAGACTAAATATCAAACAGATGCCGCCATTGTTCAATACTCATTGAACTTAATGCCAAGCAAGACACCAATGGATATGTTTGTACGCTTAAAAGAAAAGTCTCTATTGGAGATTGATTCTTCTGAAGCGGCAGTGTTTATGAATTGGGTAATTCTAGATTGGGACTTACCCTCAAAAGGCATCCGTTGGGGAGATCCAAATAAAGCAGAGACAAAAGACCAATTGAAAGCGTACATGGCTTCTCACAGTCTTTTTAAATTTGCGTATTGCTATTACTTCTCTAAGTCAGGCTTAAGAGTTGTTTTTCACCTTGCAGACCCTTTGAAGATTTCAGACAGTGACGATTGTCTTGTTTGGCAAGAGTTCTACAAAGAGTTTGTGGGTAGATTTGACATCTCCGAGATTGGTGGGGAGTTAGAGCTTCGCACAAACCCTTTCGTTTTGAATCGTGTACCTAATTATATAGAGGATGGTAAAGTTGTTGAGGGTGAAGTCATATACTTGAGTGATAAGAGTATTAGGCTACCTTATCCCCCTAAAGACATGGTGCTTGAATCCCACCTAAACGCTAGCTCTCAACGTGTAACAAAAAAAGAGTATTTACCTTTAGACCCTGAAAAAGTAAGAACAGCTCTTTGGAAAGACCCTTTGATTTTGGGATTGCACGAGGGCAATAGTCTCTGCTACAACGATTGGCGAGCTTTGGGTATAAATATAGCGGCTCTTTTTGGGTCTGAAAAGGGTTTGAATGTATTTTCTACAATGTCGAGTTGGGACAAAGGGGGTTCCTATAATCTAAGCGAGATTTTCAAGATTTGGCCTAGCATTTTAGACTCTTTAGAGAATTATGGTCCGATTCGATGGTCCAAATGGACTTTGGAGATGTCTCAGGTGTATGGAGAGGATGGGTTCAACCCTTCAAGTTCTCTTGCGGCTCGAATACGTAGAGCAGTTGAAGATATGGGTAGGGGGATAAAGAACCCTATTGCAGACAATACACAAGCGGTGGTTGCTTCACTCCAAACAAAAACTGCAATGCGAGGTGGTCAAGCGATTACGACACCTGTGAAGTCTTTAACGAACTTGCATACAATATTGACGACAGATAATAGGTGGAAAGATCAGATTCGAAGAAACCACTTAGGTCAAATCGACGTTATAGGCAATGAGCCTTTAATCGATGAGCATATTACAGCTATGCGAGAAACGATTGCTCGAGTATACACTTTGACTTACTCTAAAGATGAGATGTGGGATTTTGTAAAGATGATTGCTCGTCAAGATGAGTATAATCCTGTCGCAGATTACCTTAGATCATTGAAATGGGACGGTGTAGATCGAGTTAGTGGTTTAGCAAAATCTTTAGGTCATTCAGATGCATTCTCACATACTGTACTTCGTAAGTTTATGGTATCTGCAGTTGTTAGACCTCTTGAGTGGGATAACTACTCACCACAAGTGAATTGGAAGATTGATACGGTTCTCATTCTCAAAGGCGGTCAGGGTAAAAGAAAGTCTTCATTTTTCAAGGCTTTGTGTTCGGATGAAGAATGGTTTTCAGATAACTTACCCTCAATTACCCACTATAGTAAAGACGCATCTATGCACATGCTAGGTAAGTGGCTTGTAGAGCAGGCGGAGTTCGAGGGTCATGTTGCGAGATCATCTGTTGAAATGATGAAAGCGTTCATCACAAGAGAGCGTGAGATTTTCAGAAAGCCTTATGGTCGATCAGAAGTCAACATGAGAAGACCCTCGGTGCTTGTAGGTACTACAAATTCGTCTTCATTTTTGAATGACCCTACAGGAGATAGACGCTTTTGGGTACTTGAGATTCCAGAAGAGCATACGATTGATCTTACTTGGGTAAGAAACAACAGAGATCAGATTTGGTCACAAGCTATGCATATGTATATGCAAGGTGAGATTTGGTGGCTCACAGATGCAGAGACGACAACAAGTAATTCTAGGAATTCTAAGTTCCGACGACCCGATGCATTACATGAGGCTGTTCTTGAGTTCCTCAACTCTCAGCCTACAGTAGCGAATTTGGCAAAGGACAGTCGTTACGAAGACGAGGTTGGTTTCACTCTGAAACAGCTTGTAACGATTGGTTTGGATAAGAAGCTTGCAGACATGAAGTCTTACGAGACGGTGAGTATACAGTCATTCTTAGAGAAGATGGGCTATTTAAAAGTTAGAGTGCGGGTGAATGGTAATAGAATGTATGTGTACAGAAAGCTGAGTGGTTTTGAAGAACCCGAGTTTGACTGAGTTAACGAGAGAGTCGTTTTTAGAGAAGTGGGAAGAGAAATTTTTCTTGCCGAAAACGGAGACTATGGACATCTGCCGAGTTGACTTACCCAAGAATTTGTATGGGCTTGTAGATAGGCTATGTACTGCTATTTTTGCATATCAAGTCCAGTGTCCAAAGATGAAACCTGTGGTGATTTATCAAGTAAAAGAAAATTTTGGAAAGCTCCGATTTCACTATGTGGGCGGTGACGATGTTGTCCGAGGACTTGTGTTGATGACTGAGGTATTGAGCAGAGACTGCACGTAAAAGTATGTAAACAATTTTCGTTGACAATCTTACTTTGATGTTTAAATACTGAGTATCCGAAATGGATACAGCAACTAGGTATAGAAAAGAAAGGCACACTTATGAAAGGTGTAATAGAACTTCCGATTGACACAGATTCCGATGACGTAAAGGAGATGGAGTCGGTAGGGATTGAAGCCATGGTTGAGCTTTATCGGGAACAGCAAGAGACAAACAGATTAGCAATCAGTGCAATCAAAGAGATGATCGAGGCAGTAATGAGTACTGTCCAGAAAGACAATAATGCAAGAGCTAGGAACGAAAAATCAAGAATTGAACTCGATAAAGACCGCTTCGTATGGGAGAGAGAACAAGTCCAATTATCCCGTTCACGTCAGTGCGAGTCAGCTAAAGACCTTACGAAACTGTCCAAGACTCCATTGGCTGCAAAAAGTAGCTCAGCTACCAAGTCAAAAGTCAAAGGTGGGAGCGGAAAGGGGAAAAAAACTACATAGCCTTGCTGAGCAATACTTAGAGACTCCCCCAAACTTTGAGGGAGAGCGTTTTATGGAGTTTGTGGAGTCGAATGGTTTGTGGGAACACGACCTTCGCCATGGGATTAGATCGGCAAATGACAATGATTACCTTGTAGAGCTTAGAGAGCTTTCACATGACCCGAACTCAGGTGTTGAGGTATTGATTGAGCAAGAGTTCCATATAGACCCTGTATTTCTTGGGTTCATTGACCTTGTTGTCCTCGATAGGCGTGGTGGAGATTTGAAAGTTTCAATTCACGACCACAAGTTCACAGCAGCTAAACGCTACGTGCCTGAGCTTGAAATGGCAAAAGATGACTACCAAACAGTAATATATTCAAAAGCTTTGACATCTTTTTTCTCAGTAAATTCAATAACTTTCTCGTATGACTACTACGGAACGAAATACAAATGGAGAAAAAGTTTGAACTTTAACTTGACCACATCTGAGATATCAGATAAATGGTCTAGTGTCCTGTATGACACAGGGCGTGTATTAGATAACTACAAGGTTCCACGAGGGAGCCTGACTAAACCGAATTTTTTAAGCTGCCAAATGTACGGTGGTTGCGAATTCAAAAACCTTTGTTTTGGAGAAGAGTCGAAATGAGTTCACTTCTTAGTAGCCTAATGAAAAAGTCTTCAGTGACAGCAGAAACCGCAGAAACCGCAAAGTCAGATTTGACACCTGATCCTGTCGTAAACCTTGTGGGTATAAACTCACCAGAGTTTGGGGATGCCTCAACAGATGCGTCAGCCAAGGATGTGGTTGATTTTGGTTCTGTGGTAATCGAGACAACGTCTATGGAAGACGAGTCTACCTTTACAGAAGCCGTAGGTGCTGACCCTATAGATGTTGTAGCAGATACGTCATCCGAGTCGATGGTTGATTTTGGTTCTGTGGCAATCGAGACAGCCTCTGCAAATGCTGTAGGCACTGACCCTATGGATGCAGCATACGAGGCTTCGTTGAGCCAAGAGGAACAAGCACCTAAATCAATCACTATCCCTCAGCACGATGATGGTTTGGACGATGAGGATGCGTTTTTGACTCCTCAGCACCACGTGGGTGTCATTCCTTTAGAGGAACTGTCATTTGAAAATGACGAAGTATCTGATGATTTCGATGAGGAACCAGAAGAAGCCACAACTCCAAAGGGTATTAATGAGAGTATTGGGAGAGTTCCTTTTGGGCATGAGGACAACGATATTCCTTGGGACAGAAAGTCGTTTGGCTCTGCGTACTTTAATTTCAGTAGTCGTACTGTCAAAAACCTTGAGCGAGCAGAGTTAAAATGCTTTGACGACATCAAGGGTTGGGCGTACAGTGAACTGAAATCTTTGAAAGGTTTTGGTCAAGGAAGCCTAGACGAGCTTCTTGAAATCCTTGAAGCGGAGAATCAGCCCGATTGGCTTTTGAAGAGAAAGCGTAAGGTGAAGAATGACAAAGTATCAGATGTTACACCGATTGAAGCACCAGCCGAATCGGCTATCGAGGATGTTGAGACACTCGTCAACGAGATACCAACGGAAGCGATTGCAGAACTTAGAGTTGAAGAAGAAGATGAGGTTGAAGACGTTTCGGAAACAGTCGTTGACGACCAACAAACCGTCGAAGCATCTCAAGCCCAAGTTGACGAAGCACCAAGCGATGAGAATGTTGAGAGTTCTGAGTCTACGCAGGAAGAGCCTCAAGTCGTAAAGTCTCTGAATATTCTTGTGGTGGGTAACGCAAGTCCTACAAGCAGTAATGCTAATGTAGTATCTTTCGAGCAAGTATATGCAGATGCGATTCGTGAGATTTGTCAGAGTGCATCATCACCCTCACTTGGTATGATGGAGTACGGTAAGGGTTGGCAAGCTCTTTCAGCAACAATTCGTCAAAATGGTTGGCCACAAGGTGTTGACGTTCTATGCGTGTCGAAGAGTTTCTTGAGCCGTTCAGAAGTTCTTATGGAGCTTAGGCTTTTAGCTGACGTGGTTGTCGAAGGCTAAATTATTGGGGATAGGGTACGGTGGGTAATGCCTCAGCGTAATGCTGAGGATTGTTCGTGAAATTACAAGAATAACTTTGAATGTCAGAGTTGTTCGTCAAAATCATAAACAGCTAAGTATATATTTAGCGAGGATATACCAATGTCATTTACTTGTAAATTTTGTAACCGAGAGTCGTCTACAAAAGGTGGTAACACTATTCATCAAAACCGTTGTCATAGCAATCCTAATAGGAGAAAGCCCTCTGAAAAATGGTATGCTACGATGAATAAGCGTAAGGGCTTGGGTCAGAATCAACATACAAAGCATGGTTCAGATTGGGTTATAAGTGACGAGACTCGTAAGAAGTTCGCAGATGCTAATCGACTTCGTACCCCCAGTGAAGATACAAAAGCGAAGATTTCAGAAAGTATGAAAAAGGCTCATGCTGAGGGTAGGGCGTGGAACATTGGCAAGTCTCGTTGGAACAACAAGCCATCCTACCCTGAGACGTTTTTCATGCGAGTCATTGAGAATGAGTTTTCAGACAAGCAGTATGTGCAAGAATATCCAATTGGTGTGTTTTCTTGTGATTTTGCGTGGGTACACAAGAAGAAGTGTATTGAGATTGATGGTGAGCAACACTATCGTTTTGAAGAGTACATAGAGCGTGATAAGCGTAAAGATGCAAAGCTTTTGAGTGAAGGTTGGGAAGTTCTTAGAATCAATTGGAAAGAGTGCTTCAACGATCCTAAAAAACTTATACAGACCGCAAAAGAATTCATTGACGATTGTGTATAATAGAGTAAACTCTAATTTGTTGGTTGCTAGTTGTTTACGCCGACACAAGCCGTAAGTTCTCTGCATGAGACTTGCGGTTTTTGTTTTTGTGAGCATAGTATAAGGGGAAAGGGGGTGGCTAAATGTCTAATCTATTAATGAGAAAACCGTCAATACCGTCTGATATCCAAAGGATCATTGACCTAGAGCGTCGGTCGGGTTCAGCTCCCGATTTTTCACCATATTTGAAGACTCCAGATGGTCAAATGACTTTACGATCAATTCAAAATGAAATGCTTTGGCAGGCTTCATTAGCGAAAGGTATGTTGGGTCTAGTGGGTGTTGGTGAGGGTAAGACACTGGCTTCATTTTTGATGCCTAGAGTATTGAAAGCAGAAAGACCTTTACTGTTGATACCTGCGAGTATGCGTTCTCAGGCAAAGGCAGATTGGGTTTCCTATGGAGAGCATTTCCACTTACCACCTCAAATGGAAATGCGATCTTACGAGGAAATCTCGACACAGCCCGGATTGTTGAAGCAACTGAAGCCTGATTTAATAGTGGCTGACGAGGTTCACAAGTTAAAGAACCCAAAGTCTACTAGGACACGAAGACTACTTAGGCACTTCACTTGGTGTGCAAGAAATAAAGAAAAAGTGCCGATGTTCGTGGGGTTGAGTGGCTCGATTACATCTACTTCAATTAAGGATTTTTGGCATTTAGCTTTATGGTCATTGAAAGACAATACACCTTTACCGATGAAGTGGAATTACATGAATGCATGGTCGATGTGTTTAGACAAGGGCAGAACAGCAGATAGGAAAGATCTTACAACTTTAATGCCTGTCATGGTAAAGTTCAAATCTACAGATGTGAGAGAAACATTCAAAAACAATCTATTGAGTGCGAAAGGGGTGGTCATCAGTCATAAATCTCCACCACCCTGTAAGTTAGACCTTTACGACTACTCTACAAAGGTGGATAGTAAAGTTTCGAAGATGATAACAGACTTGAATGAGACTTGGCAGACACCTGAAGGAGAAGAACTAGACAGTGCGTTAGCGATTGTGCGGTTGCGTCGGCAAATGATTTGTGGGTTTTACTATTATTGGGAGTGGCCGAACGGACAAGTCGATCATGATTGGATGGATGCGAGGTCAGATTGGGCAAAGACTTGTCGTATATTTTGTTCTCGTGCACCTGAAGGGTTGGACACGCCTGCTTTATTAGAGCGTGCGATACTAATGTACTTGCGTAAAGAGATTGATGTTAAGTTTCCTAAAGAGTTAGTGCTGTCCTACATCGGTTGGATGAAACAGAAAAATAAACCATTACCTCCTGTTGGTGTGAAGTGGTTCTCTCAATATTTTCTTGCCGCAATCATCAAGTGGGCAAATGCTCAAAAAGAGCCACCTTTGATTTGGTATGAGCATACAGCACTTGCGTATGCCTTGGCTCAAATAACAGGTTGGCCTATGTATGGTACAGGTAAGGAAGCAGATGAGTCTTTGACTCAAGTGAAAGTGCCTCACACAGCGATTATTAGTATACGTGCACACTCACAAGGTAAAAATTTACAAGCGTGGGGCAATCACTTTATTGCCCATCCACTGAGCGATGGTGCGAGGTGGGAGCAGTTATTAGGTCGTTCACATCGTCAAGGTCAGACAAGGAAAGTAGTAACAGTGACAGTTCCGAGTTATGCAGAGTTTGGTACAGCGTTAGCTTCGGCTAGAGAAGCTGCACGATATATTGAAGACTCTACAGGTTTGAAACAAAGGTTATTATCGGGGGAATGGAAGTAGGTTGGCCTTTGTGTTAGTCTATGAGCCAAAAGACTGAACATTAAGGTGGCGTATATGAGTGAGCAAACTGTCTATACCATTGAAAACACATCCTCGAACGACAGAACTGTAGACAATCGAGGTAGGTACACGAACCGAACAGTGTACTTTGGGAATTTACCTAGAGACTATGGGGTAATGACCTTTTATAAATGTTTACTCGTTTCGGATATACCTACTGATGTATTTGGAATTTCTCAATCGAAATGTTTGAAAAACGTCGAATTGCGAAGTCCTCAACTTGACGCTAGTGCGTCATATGTCATTTCAGGTGCTGACATGGTGGGGTCAAAACTAGAAAATGTGCGGTTTGATCTACATTATGTAAGAACTCATTTAATCTTCGAAGACTGTGATTTCGGAAACAGTGTGTTCGAAAACTGTGTAGGACGATTAAACTTAGAAAACTGCAACCTTTCTAATGCGAAAGTAGAAGGTAGTGGAGACTTTGAATTCCCTTTGATTATGTCTTTTAGGGGGTCAGATTTGAAAGGCTGTACCTTTGAGGGTGTAAATCTAGGAAATATAATAAATGAAAAGTCTACAGACTTTTTGGGTGCGATTTTCAAAAGATGTTCATATGTAGGCTATATTGAATCGGATGTAGCCGACAGTCTATTTAGGGCAGATATCTATGGGGTATTTGTGAATGATTATAAGTTCAAGGATAAAAAAGGTTTTTGGTATTTAGGTTCAAACAGTAATCTCCAAGGAGCGGATTTTAGGGGATTAGGCACTCAGTACGCAGAGTTTTTCAAAGTAGTAGATGGGTCTTTACGGATGTGTAATCTTAGAGACTCTATTTTAGATGGTCTTTATTTCTCGAGAGATTTTTACTTTTCAGGTTCAGACTTTAGAGGGGCTTCTCTACGGAGACTTAATGGATCTACTCATTTAGATTTTGCAGAAACTGATATGCGAGGTGCATCTTTCAGCTTCGTTTACATCGGTCTTCGTGGCTACAGTATCTCTTTTCTAGATGCGAACTTTGATACTGACTTATTTACAGAGTGTATTGAATACCGCTCTACCGATAGTAGAAAAAAGTTAAACAATTATAGTTTAGACCCTACTTACTTTTTGTTTAGTGCATCTGCTTTATCTGAGGAGCTTTTAGATGTTTTTGGAATATCTGTAGATGTTTCAGAGATTTGTGGACCAAACGCCCAACATCAAATTGTTGAAAAAAACAAAAATGAAAACTTTGTTCTGCGTGGTTCAAAACTTAAGGGCATAGAATTAGTGTTTTTAGGTAAACATACAAAGATCGCTCACTTTAATTCCCAAATACATATCCCTAATGGTTTCGATTGGTCAAATTCAGAAGTACTATCGTCATCTATAGAAATCGCAAATGCTCAGGGGTTAGAGCGTGTTAACTTCAGTAACTCTAGATTCAAAAACACGAACATACTTAAAGCAGGTATTCGAAGAGAAATTCAAGTCTTGCAGAGTTGCGATTTCAGTAATTGCGTGATTGATGGGCATTTAAGTTTCGAAACTGTCTGTCTGAAAAATTGTGAATTCACTGAAATTGAAGGACATACTCTAAACTTTGGAGATGCTGAGGGTGCAGTGCTTTTAGAGTGCAGCTTTGCTCGTTGTGATTTGGAAGTGTTCCATGTATCGTTAAACTTCAGTTATCAACGACCTTCGGTGGAGTACTGTGACTTTAGCGGAGCTAAAATATACGCTATGAAGGTAGGGGAGTGTGATTTTTCAGACACAAACTTTAGTGAATGTCACTTTACGAGAGGTGAGATAGAAGAATCTGAGATTGAAAGATGTGACTTTAGAGGTGCTGTATTTGGTGAGCAATTCTCATTTGATAGTACAACATTCACAGACTGCGTCTATGACCAAAACACTAAAATGAACTTAGAGGATTGGCAATGGGAAGGTATGACGTATGTAGAGTCTTGAGTTGGGATTATCTTCGTTTTCCGAGATAGAATGCACCAACGCCTACAATAACAACAGTAGCCACAATGCCGCCAATTGCTAGACTGCTTAGACCTTTGTCTCTACTACCATAATTCGAAGCTCCTGCTACATTTTCATCATCGCTTGCAGTCATCACAATAGGTTGGAGTGCTTTTGAGGGAGTATCTATAAACTCCTCAAACCCTAGAGTAGCACCTGCTTCTGTAGCCTCAAAAAGATCGCTCAGCAGATAATACATATTCTGATTGAAAGAGCCTGCAGGAAACACCAATGTAGTCTCATTGGGCATGAACGCTTTAGACTTCAAGACTTCTAGCTCTGCATTAAGAGTATCCTCTGAGTTGTAGTGATTTTTAGCTCGTATAGAAGGAGGCATGGCTTTAGCTGCGTTACTCCGAACAGGTGGGAGAGTTGGAATTGCTGGGATAGCCTTTTTAAACCCTTTTATGCGAGGTTTTGGGACAGGAATACTGACATTTGTCACAACTTGATTTAACTTTCGGTACACTTGCCGAACAGATTTTTCTACAGCAGCCAAAAGAGAGCCTGCCTCTTTAATGTCGCTTGAGTTTAGAACTGCTTCAGGCACTCTGATAACAAAGTCAAGGTCAGATCGGAATGTTGGGATGATAGACTTTCGTCTTTTTTCCTTCTCTGCTCTCTTTCTCTCTTTCTCTTTTTGCAACTTTTCCATTTTATTTCTATGTTCTACGCTTGCTCTACCTCTATCTTGATAAGAATCGTGTCTAGATTGAGGGTGTCTAATAATCATTCCGTCATCTGCATCGCCATAGACAAAGCCACCACTGTTTATAAGATTATCGAGATAGGCGTTGAGTAGGGCTTGTTTTCTGCTATCAATGCCTTGCACATAGACAGTGAAGTGGTATCCGGGTCTACCACTAGCCTTACCTCCTTGTGTATGCTCAACAATGACTTCGCTACCGAAGTCGAGGTCAGAGGCAATCTTCTTTTTAAGAGAATTCTCATAGGTCGACATACTAGGAGCTACAGTAGCTCTCACTCCAGAATAAACCTCTCTTAAGTTTACAAGCATACCTGTGTCTTTGTTGTTATAGATAACCGTCATGTGTAGATCCTTAATTTTTAATTTCAAGCTGTTACGGGACTACTTTATCAAGGTGTATTGCTTTGTGCAAAAAAAATAGGGTTTCTGCGTGTATTATATGTGAAGTTTTTTTGGGGTTACTCGAGTATATAACAGATTGGCACTAGCGTAAGTGTCTACTATACTTAGACTAAAAAAATAATAAAAAAAGTACTTGCAAAGGCTTCAGCTCTCCGTTAGAACCTTTACATCAACTTCAATCAAGGAGGCTTTAGCAGATGACCTAGACCTTAACCTAGACCTTAACCTTAACCTTAACCTTAACCTTACCCTTACCCTTAACCTACCTAAAACTTAAACTTTTATCTGCATAAGGAAACAAACTATGAGTTCTTCATATTTTTCAAAAATGATCGTAGAAGCCGCAATCCAAACAAACGCCCGTTACTTTGAGGCAGGAACCTACTTGGTTGAAATCGACCACTGTAAGTTTTTCCTAAACCGTAAGCGTCAAATGCGTGCAGCTGTTGAGTGTACTGTCGTCGATTCGAATAACAGTGCTTGTCCCGAGACTACACAACTTACTTGGGTTGTGTCTCTTGACAACGACAGTGGTCCTTCAACTCTAAAGACCTTTATGGTCGATCTAATGGGTTGCCGACCAAATGAAATAACTGACGAAGTGGTAAACAGTATCTTCATCGAAGAGGGTTCTGATAATGCAACTCCGTCGATCGCATCAGGTCTTCATGCAATTGTAAATGCTCATGAGAAGCCGACTCAATCGGGAGGTAAGTACACCAAGCTTGCTTGGAAGCGTTTTGATCCTAAAACGAACACTCGGCCAAACTTCAAGGCGATGGTAGATGCGTCATCCGCAGCTCAAAGCACTAGTCCTACAGAAAGTAATGTAGAAGTTTCAGATGGGATTCCTTTCTAATCTAAGCCGACACCTCTAACCGAGGACTTGAAGGAAACAGTGATATACAGTTCCTACTAAGCGTTTTTGATAAGGGGAGGTTGCGGCTAATTCTAGTCGTAATCTCCCCTTTTTCGATATGAAACGTGAAATTTAACAAAAGGTTAAATTACAATGAAAAGATGTCTAAATATAGACCCTAAAGAATACACCGAATCGAGTGGAGAATTTTATAGTAGCTCTGAGACTGTGCCAGAGCGTAAACGTAAAGATTATAATGAGTTTACTCGTCACGAGTTGATTTCCGAAAGAAAAGACCTTTTACAGAGGCTTGAAAAGCTACAGAACTTCAAAGATAAAACAGAGCGATACGAAGCTTATTACACAGTAGACCTATCGAGGATTGAGTGGGTTCGAGTGTCGGGTTCTTTGGGAGCAAAGTCTGCGTACCAGAAGCTGAAAGCGGACCTTCAAGATGGTCGACACAAAAGTATGGATACAGAGAGGTTTGAGAACTCACGGTCTTACTTTATATTCAGTTCTAAACACTATGGTATCATAGAGCCTCTTTTAGAGGATTTGAAGTTGTGTAGGTTGGAAAGACTAAGCAATCGCTCTGTGGGATGTTTAATACTTTCGGACTCTGATTATGTCTTTTTTTGGCCGAAAGTGTTGCGTAGACCTAACCAATAATGTAGTAAGGTACCTCATTAACTCCAATCGAAAGGATTGTGTATATGCTGGGTTTCGATTTAGAAACTTATCCTATTGGACCACGACGTGCACCTAAAGTCATTGTAGGTGCGATGAATATTAAAATCAGTGATGCTGAGAAGTTCAGCGTTTCAGAATGGGCAACTAAAGTCAAAGACATAGAGCTTTGTGAATACGAGCATGAGGGTGAACCTCGAAGTGTTTATTTCTTTTGGGCTGATCGGCTTGGAGATTTCCTTGCCTTATGTGAGGATATAGATTGCTACATTGTTGCTCATAATGCGGCATATGATTGGTCTTGTATCAGTGCTATGGATGCAACTTACGTCAACAGGGTATACGATCTATATAAACGTAAGAAAGTTCAGTGTACTTACATTCGATCGCTTATCTATCTGAACTCTAGAGGAGAGTTGAAGTCAAAGGGAAACTCTAAAGTAGAGTTGCAGCATGGTAAGTACGGAACGACATCCCTTGTTGGATCATGTGCTACGTTCTGTGGTTTGGACTTGAGCGAAGTAAAAGACCACGACATTCAAATCACGTACTATAAGGTAGAGCCAATCCGAGATGTTTTCGAGTGGCCGAAAGCTTACAGAGAATACCTTGTACAAGATGTTGAGTTTCTATCTGATTTATTTTTCTCACAGGAGTCCAGAGGTACTGTGCCTTTGCGAGAAACGTATGGTCAAGTCTACATATTTGAAGAAGCGTGTAGACGAGCATCTTTCCACTTTGCATTAACTTTAGCGTCTGCATGGGGTCTGCGGGTGGATGGCGAAGCCGTTCGTAAGCTACGTAGAGAGTCTGAAGATGAAGTTCAAGTTGTTGCAGACCAGATGGTGGCAAATGGTTTTGCGTCACAACTAAAGGGTAAGCCTAGAGAGCGTGCTTTAGAGAGAGGTAAGATTACGATCAAAGTAGACAATAAGATGATTCAGGGGAGAATATCGGATTGTTACAAGTCTAGAGGTGAGCAACCGCCTTTGACAGCTAAAGGTACAGTGAGTACTTCAAGAACTGTCTTACTTGACTGTGGTGATGACCTGTTGCGTCGTTGGGCAGAGGTAGGTGATAAGAAGACAATTTGGTCTACATTTATCCCTGCACTTGAAAAGTCTTTTGAGAGCGATGGTGTGTTGAACACCTCATTCTTCCCATACAGTGAGACGGGTAGAGTGTCAGCACGTAAGCCAAACCTACTAAATCCGCCTCGTTCGGGTGGTATTAGGGAATGCATCAAGGCAAGGGAGGGTTGCACATTCGTATTTTGTGACTACGAAGCGAATGAGCTTAGAGTTCTATCCCAAGTGTTACTTGATAAGCTAAAGAAGTCTCGGCTTGCTGAATTGTACATTGAAGACCCTGAGTTCGATCCTCACACATACATGGCTTGTCGTAGATTGAAGATTCCTTACGAAGAGGGCAAGCGTCTAAAGGCAGAGGGTAACAAAGAGCTGAAGTCTATTAGGCAGTTAATGAAATGCTGTAACTTTGGTTTTCCGGGTGGTATGGCAAGCCGTACTTTCATTGAGTTTGCTAAAGGTTATGGTGTGGTTGTAACAGAAGTAGAAGCCGACGAACTGAAAGCGTTCTTTTTCTCTCAGTTTCCTGAAATCAAAGAGTACTTGGATCGAGTAGGTACTCAAGTTAATCGTTACGATGGTCAAGGCTACTTGAAGCGAGTTGGTCGTGTGAGTGGGGATAGACGTTTTTGCCAACTTGCAAACTTTTATTTCCAAGGGTTAGCGGCAGAGGGTGGTTTGACAGCTTTTGCAACAGTGAGTAGAGAAGCGTATTGTAATCCCGACAGTCCTTTATACGGCTCTAGACCTGTGTTGTTTGTGCATGACGAGATCATAATGGAGTCACCTTTACACAAAGCCCATGAGGCGGCAATGGAGTTGAAACGCATTATGGAAAAGAGTATGGGGTATTTTACACCTGAGATACCTTCTCTTGCGGAGCCTACTCTCGCTTTACGTTGGTGGAAAGGTGCATACCAAAAGTTTGACGAGCAGGGTCGTTTAGTTCCTTCCGACGTGGATTGATTTTTCAAATGACCTTTGTTTATGGTAGCCTACGTAAAAAGCAAATTTCAGTAGGACTACACAATGCCAATCACTTACGATGCTATAAAACATAGAGTGCAACCACCATTAGATTGTTCTGAAATAAAGGACTTACGTGGCGAGTACTTTTACAATCGACTCATTACCAATTATGAGAATACAGACTTTACGGGTTGTGTCTTGTATCGCTGTTTTCCTAGCGGAATGCCAAATGCACTAGAAATCAATCCTGCACAATCAGAAA
>Ga0181410_1000133_pt1 | contig 30812 bp, 14 predicted proteins | sample 33SPOviralmetaG_FD_130112 | JGI IMG/M metagenome (GOLD analysis project Ga0181410, IMG submission 130112) | Marine viral communities from the oligotrophic San Pedro Time Series (SPOT) site, San Pedro Channel, CA, USA - 33 SPOT_SRF_2012-06-20 | ecosystem: Environmental > Aquatic > Marine > Strait...
AGATACAGTCAATATCAATGTCAGACTCTACAATACGACGGAGACTGTTGTATGTGGTGAATATAATCTCATGAATACCAGCAGTCTTACAGACAGCATGATGGCACTGAATCTGTTGAACTTTAGTGCTGCTAGCGAAAGAAGTCTCACCACTATGAACGTGAAACATCTCAGCATTTACAGTACCGTTGAGAGCATTCCAGAACTCATCACACAGTTGGTTTGCCAGCAGAATACGTGGGGCGACCACTACAATAGTCTGTGGCGTGGTGGAAGCGAGCAAACGACGCTCAGTGTCCTTGATCATAACGAGAGTCTTGCCACCACCTGTGGGGACAATGACCTGACCAAAGGAATTGTTCTCAAGAGCAGCAAGTGCTCGCTGCTGGTGAGGACGAAGGGTGAGCATGAATGCCTTGCTGACTACCCTATTATTATAGCAGAAAACCGCCCTTGTGGGGCGGTCTAGTCCAGTTATGGAAGTGGTTCTGGTGTTGGTTCTCGGAGTCCAGTCATCCCATCATTTCCTCTAACATACAATCCATTACTAAAAATAACATATTGAATAAAATAGTCAGTATCATCTGGTTTACTATTGGGAAAATTCTCTCTACAGAAGTCATCTGCTGACTCTTCAGTAGTAAATTCTACAAATGTAAACTCATTGTACAATAGTTTGTCAAATATTGCTGGATTCTCAGACTGCATATTCAAATAATATGCTGAATAGATAGAATTTGCTTTAGTAGCATCATCAACACCATCTGGTCCAATAGTTCTCAATAACACAATAGAAGATTGAGTTACTTCACTATAGTGCTGAATCCACTCCATAAAGTTTCTTGTAGTTAAGTACATAATATTACTCCGTGATATTCAAGTTTTCAATAACAGCACCAGATAGACCTTCGTTAAGACTATACTGGTTAATTTTATCCCAAATTTGCTTATTTAATGGCAATCCACCTTCATCTTGGCGTTTTTTGGCAAGAATAGCAGACTGTTTAATACTGCCAACGATCTCAGCGGTAGCATACGATCCAGTTTCATATACATTAAATTTAAAATGCTGTGGAACAGATAGATAAGGTGTTTCGTGATCTGGATCCAATGCATGATAAGCATAAGGATCAATAGGCCAATTGTATTCTTCATCCCAGATGAGATAGTCTAGCAGATCATCAAAATCTTCTGGTGCTTTAATATTTTCTCTCAAATATGTTCTGTAAGCAGACCACATTTCTAGTTCGTCACTAAACTTTTCCGTAGCATCTGATAGTTGTGACCAATCAGAACTACGAAGCAATTTTGTTTGAAGTTCGTTCTTTTCTTCGGATGTTGTTACTATATATTCTGTTCTAGTAGCAACATCAATAATTGCTTTAGACTTTACTATTTCAGTATCAATTTGTTGTACGGCAAGTGCTGCTTTCAAAATGTCAAATAGTTCTTTAACCTGTCCAGCAGTGAGATCATTTTTCTCATATCTCAACCATTTTGATTGTTTTGTAGAAAAATCAAATTTCAATTTTTCCTTTTCAAAAATATGATCGCCGTCTTCAAAAACCGAAAAACTTACAATTCTATCATTTTCATTAGACCACTCATCTGGAAGATTACTATGTAAATTAGTATTAATCTGAGAGTCCAATTTAGTAGCGAGATAAGTCCACTCTCCATTTTGCTTCACCCGAATAACCATTAGGCGATGTAAAGCATCCCATTCTATAATAGGTTTTCTTTCTTCGGGTGGTAATATTTTTTCAAATTGAAAATCGTCTGGATTGAACGCCATTTCTACTAAGGTCGCTTTATTTACTATTTAGAATGCTTTAATCATCCACTTTGTCCAAACATATGGAGTAACCATAGGAACTTGGTCTTGTGGAGAAAATTCAGGAACAGGAATTAACTGTTTGGTTTGCTGTAATGTAAATGTGCCAGGTAAAACTTGAATACCAATATCAAGAGCAGAGAATTCAAGATCAACTGAACTATTCATGCCACCAGAGAAACTATTCAGTTCTGTACTGCCAGTACCACCAGTTTCATTATTACCATAACCGTAAATAGCGTCGTCATCAATAGCTGTTAATGACACATAGTGATTATGCTTTAGTTTGTTAACGGGACTGTAAGAACCAACAGTAACTACTTTTTCTGGGATATCTACAGTAGAAACAAACTTCTTAGCAGTAGAAGAACCAACAGCACTTGTTGTTCCTGGGAATGGTTGACTACTCAAATCAATATAGTCATTAATTTCATTATAGTTACTTGATCCTGAAGTGATTCCAGACTGTACAATTGTAACATTTCCAAATGAACCGGCATTTTTTGTACCTTCATAACCTGGGTTTACGTCATTAGTCCATTCTTCGATACTTCCATCCCACCAACCACTCTCATTACAACCAGTAGAATCAGGAACATTAGCAGAAGTAAGATCATAATCATCAGTAGCATATCCCCATAAGTTAAAGGAGAATTGACCTGCAGATGTCGGCGTGTTTACTGAACCTGATCCTAAGTCACCATTAGCAACAGTAGGGGACGTAACAGCAACACTATATCCGCCATTGCCACCCCAATTAACTCTACCTTTAAATCTACCTGGGTCAGGAACACCAGAAACTAAGTCATGGAAGTGTAAAGGAACATCATAAATCTTTTCTGGTTTCAATCCAACAGGACATGTTGCTTTACCAGTACTAATAAACTCAATAAGACCAGAAACATTAGAATAACCAGCAGTTGATACTTGAGCAATACCAAAATATTCAGATTCTTGTGCTGGTTGACCAGTAGCAGGTGTAATAACTTGTTCTAGTTCATCTACACCAGGGTCACCAAGAGTATCAACATACCACATACCACCAAATGCTCCCGGTTCTTGATTACCAGAAGATCCGGATTGTTTTGTTTTAGTATATTCTGGAGCTAAACCAGGAGATGCAGAAGCTGTACCATCAATAACACCTGTACCTTTGACATATTTGTTTCTATAGTCAGGCGTTCTAAAGAATGTAACGCTGCCAACTACTTTAGCACCATAATCATATCCAAGAACCGAATATAACAACGGATAGTCTTCCGGAGAATAATATCCACCATCACACCACACCCAACTCGGGAATCTAGAATCTAATTTACCATCAAGTTTACCCCAAAAATCACTCTCAAGAGCATCTTGGAATACCGGCATAATTGTTCCAACAGGTAAACCATCAAATTTAGTATTGAATCTAATCTGAGTACCACTGAATGTATTGCCAACATACTTACATGGAGTAATAGAACTGTACCACTGACTGCTAATAGGATCTTGTACATTAGCAGGAGATTGTACGCTATATCCAGTAGAATATGATCCAGCATAAACAAATGCTGTTCTAGTAAATCCAGGAATTTCTGAAGATAATAGTTGTACATTAAAGAAATCACCATTAGATACACTTGCTGGTGAATCTACAGTATAAAGATTATATCCAGTATCGTTAACATTAATTTGTAAACCATTTGTGCCATACAATCCTACGGAGACGCCATTTGATAATCCAGAAATAACAGGTTGTTCCGTTGCTTCAGTAAAACTGCTTAGTCCTATAGCAATTTGAGTAGCAAATGAGAAAGCAGCTGGCGTTGTTCCAAATTGTCCAGCAGTAATAACACCCCATAGAGTTTCATAGAATCCAGTTGTAGCAGACGCTAAACCCAATTTAGTATTGAAAATTCTAGACTGACCAATAATATCAGTAGTTGTATATACCAATGCTAGAGTATCAAAATTATTAACTGGAGTAGTAGTTACACCGGCACCCAAAAGAACTCCATTTTTCTTTATCCTAGGAAGAAGACCGCTAGGATCAGCGTCTCCAGGACCACTTTCCACAATAAAATCAGCAGTAGTTTCAAGTCCATCAATTAAATTAGTATTACTTTCATATGTTTCTAATAGATTACCACCAACTACATAAATCCATGTATAACTATCTGGTAGTGAGTCCAATTCTGCTGCTGTGGTAACATTCCACTCAACAGCAGGAAGATTTCCAACAGTAATCTGTGTAGTTTCAGTATCTTCAAAATCAGAAGATGATGTCAATCTAATAGTAAAAGTTTCGCCATTTTCAATAGTAGTACCAATAGCACCATCAACATATGTGCCGCCTTCTACACTAATATCAGCACCATTAGTAGCAGTAATTGATACTGGTACAGTAATACCAGAAATAGTAATCTCTTCACTAAATATTGGCGTACTAATAGGAACATCAACAGCATCTTCCAGAAAAAATACATTTGGAGTAGAATCTGGTGGTGGACCAACATTAATATCCCAATAACTAGTTGTATCACCAACTGTTACTCCGACAGTATATGTAGTAAAATATAGATTACCGGTCGTTGCTCTAATTTGAAGATATTGATTGTTACCAATTTGAGCACCAGTCGTAAATGCTCCACATGATGATGCTGTATTAGAAGTACATATTCTTAAGTCTGACGTAAATCCAGGAGAAGATAACGACACAGGAACAGTTCCGGTAATACCAGTAATTTGTACAATATTTGATAATACTGTTGTCTGAATATCTATACCATCAAGAGTAATGAATGAGAAAGGATCTGGTGTGGTGTCTTGCTGACTAAATTCTATATAAACAGCACCTTCCTCATTAGGAGCAGCACCCTGACCAGATAGAAGAGTGCCATCTAACGGCGTGACATATGATGTGTTGTAAAAAGCGCCACCACCATTACCACCAGTAGAATCTAAATCATTAGTTTGTAAGGTAACACCATCTTCAGTATAAGAAGCAATTAATTCACCAGCAGATCCATTATATCCGCCGCCACCACCGCCAGCGCCGCCACCTTGACCAGATCCATTAGGACCATCATCACCAGGAAGATTTAAATTTACAGTCGTAGTTTGAGTAGATCCATTTGTAATATGGTTTCCATATTGTGTTGATAGTGGCGTGGCAGTATCATTACCAGCGCCACCACCACCGCCGCCGCCACCGGCCATAGCGAGCAAAGTATTATCAGTAAATGTAATGGCAGAAGCACCACCGCCGCCGCCTCCTCCTCCAGAAGCGTCATTAGGACCAGCATTTCCTCCATCGCCGCCATTACAATATCCAAAACCACCGGCACCACCACCTGATGAGCTAGAGTAATCATCTCCATCTTCCCCAGCATCACCAGGATAAACTCTTAATTTAAAGTCCGGATTTCCGCCACTATCAGTTGGCCAAACGCTCGGGGGAATTTCTACTAGAGCTCTAAATATGTTGCCAGCTCCAGCAGGTCCACCAGTACTGTTAGGAACATCCCCACCACCATCTCCACCGCCAGCACCAACTAAAGAAACATAAAATTGTGATCCAGCAAAAGCAGGAAGTGTATACTCAACATAATTAGTAAAACCAACACCAAAATATTTTTGAGTAATAAAATCACCTAATACATTATATTGTCTAGTATAAACCTTAAACGTATCAAATAGAGCATCACCAGCAGAAATATCTTGGTTATTACCAATTCTATATGTCACTTCAGCAAGACCCCCAGATGCTGCAGAAGAATTTTGTCTAACAAATAAAGTATATGTAGTTGTTAAAATAGTGACTGCCGAACCCCAATTTACCTGATCAACACTTAAACTACCAATACCACTAGTAATTGACGCTGTAGTAGCAGCATCTAAACCTCTAATATCAACTTCAGCAACCTGTTCTACTGATGGGTCAGCAAGATATACCGGAGTAGCATGAAATGGATATGGCACAGTTCTCTCATCTCTTGTGATAAGAGTCATTAACACAGATTTATTTGGATATGTTGGGGTTGGACCTCCAGTAGGATTTCCAATTGTAGGATTACCATTAGGAGGACCTTGAATTGTAACTTTAGATGTCTGCTGAGCTTCATAAGTACTAGATGCTTGTAACTTTAAGTTAATAACATCATTCTGCTGAACCGTAAGTTGTTGTACCCAAGATCCCGTATTATTTTTTCTAATAAAACCACCAGTACCATCAATGATGGCATTCATTTTAACGCCAATACCATTCAATAATGCTACCGTATTTTGAGCAGTTGCTGGACTACTATTTGATAAATTTTGATAAGGTGTTTCTAAATTATTATATGCCCCAGAAGTGTACTCTGTTCCCAATCCGGTGACATTAAAGTCAGCAAAATACATAAACCCAGGTTCAGCTCTATTATGTACATCATCAGCAGAAACTAGTACTTTTTCATACTCAATAATTTGTAACTGAGCTGTTTGTCCACCAGCACTAATAGTAACATTATCACCAATAGAGTATCCATAACCAGGATCTACAATAATCAAATAATCGAAACCATCATTAGTTAATCCGACAACCATACTGTTACCAGAACCACCACTTACATTATAATTATTGCCAGCAACAAATCCACCTGTGGGTTGTGGTCCAGTTAATGTAAGTTTGGCACCATAGGTAAAAATTGGTTCGGCATAAACTAATTCTGGATATCTATCTACCTCCGTCCATGATTGCCAATTATCAGTAACCGAACCAAGAGTTTGAGTTACTTGATAAGTACCAGATCCATATGTACCACCAGCTGTATTTTCATATCCACCAGATAAAGTATCGCCAGCAACAGCAAATACATTTAATGTTCCAGAACGTTTTTGAGTATTATTAGGACCAACTCTTAGTCTAGTGTAAAGAGTATCACCAAGAACTAATTGAGCACCAATAGATTGAGTCCATGTATATTGATCAGCAGAAATATAAAGTTGACTGGTAGAAGTAGCTCGTAATACAACATCACTATCAATACCAGTAATATTAACCGTGTCATATATCCAACTTGGTCCACCATCACCAGCAGCCCAAATAGTATCAATTAATGTAGATCCTTGATAAATTTTAACATATCTAAAAGCATAAGCATCGTTGGCATTTAGATTAGCATTTTTTATGCTATTAGGAACACTACCCTGAAATTCTGGACTTCCACCACTCGATCTAAGTTGTATTTCTAAATCTGATATTTTTTCATTACTATTCAGATTTACTGTTACATCATGCCAAGATCCCTCAATAAGATCATAGTCACCAGAGTAACCAACAACAGTTGGGATTAATTCAGCATCTCTAGTCGTAGATCCATCATTTAATCTAACGAAAAATGTCTCAGTTGAGTTATTAGGTCTTTCACCACCATTGCTATCACTACCAGAAATAACATTAAATACTAATTTAGTTGCTTTTGAAGTATCAATATCAAGTTCAGCAATTCTAGAAGCAACGTTTGGTGATGAAAATGATCCCATCATCAAATAATCAGAACCATCTGGTGTTACAAATCCACCAAGTTCGCCAGTTCCGGGTCCTCCATAAACACCATCACCAGATCCTATTATTGATGTGCCAGTAAATGACCAAGGTATGGTATATGTAGCTTTTTGATCTACAGCATCTGTAAATGAATACTGTTGAATATCTTGATCTTGTGCTCTAGTTGTAATACCCCATGTTCTAGAGAATGATGTAGATGGTTGACCAATACCAGTACCAAATGTCTCATCACCTACATTAAAAGTAACTAAAGTAGCGGTAACATACCAGTTAGGAACTGTTACTCTAAGTTGAATTTTATCTCCTGGTTGTAACCCACCTGTACCATTAGCAACATTGGCACTAATTGATGTTCTCCACGAATCAAAAGCACCAGCTCTGTAAATTCTAAACTGTGCTGTAGTATTGTTTGTATTGCTATTCTTAGGACCGTTAGATACAGCAGAAACGCTAGCAGGAATTGGAATTTCAATGCTAGAAATATCAATTACTTGAGAATAATATGTGGTATTTCTCTCGAATGTTGATGTACCACCACTACTACTAGTACCATTAAAAGCACCAGAAAATCCAGATTGATTGATAAAAGAAAATGATGCTGGTAAAGCATCAGGAATCTTAGTTCCAAATGTAATACCATCTGGATCTGTTCCAGTACCAATTTGCACATTAACTGTAACTTGGGTATTCCAAGTAGATGGCGTTGGATACCTTACTTGAACAAACTGTCCAGGTGATACATTGACAGGGGTACTGCTAAATGGCATTGATTACTACTCGATCACGTGCTATTCCTATTGGTTATTTAGGTCAGACTGCCTGACATTAATCCAAGGACCATTATCAATTCTAACTTGGATTGGTTTATCTGAGGTAATTTCTTGAGTTGCATTACCATCAACTTTAAAAATTTTTGATTTATAATGAGGATTTTCAGGATTTAAATTATATACCACAGGAAATTTACTCATAACGTACTCCAATAATGATTTGCCATGTTTTGAAACAACGAATTTTCCCCAGAAATATCATCTCCCTGAGAAAAATATAGAGACATTGTATTAGAAGAAACTTCTTCGCCATCCACAATATTTTTGATTATTTTTCTAACCCCTACTTGCTTTAGCAAAGGTCTAATTTCAATAGCATCTACAACTTCAGTTCTTTCTAATGCCATTTTAAATTTCTCTTACATTTTGCCATTCGCCATTATTTATGCTGATCTGGGCATCAGGATCATCGACTTTTATTTCTTGATCTATTTCAATTTGATCCATTGGAATTTGACCAGTTGTCGTAAATTCGGTAGGAAGATTAGCTATCAAATCAATATCTTCATAAGGATATTTATTAATAGTACTACTAAGATCAAATCCTTCTTTAATTGTTGGTGCTTTAGTTGTAAATGTAACATTTATAGATCCATTTTCTGTTTCTACTACTACTGTTTTAGTATTTGTCTTACCAAATTCAGATCCAGCAGGTAAACCAGAAGTATCTGTATTAAATGGCATTGTAACTGTCTTTAACTGAACTGCTTGTCCATTAGAAAAACTTCTAGTAGAAGAAAATGCTCCAGAAAAACCAATAAAACTAACAGACTCCGAAGTTGATACCTCAGTAATCATATCTACACCACTTATAGTACCAATAACAACAGTAACTGTTGTACTAGGCTCTAAATTCAAAAAAGATGTGTTCCAAGTATTTGTTGGGGTATTATCATTTCGAGAAGAAACAGTAATATTATCAGTATCACTTCCGCCGGAGTTAGAAAGAGTTAAAAAATATGATCTCGTTGCCGGTGATGTGGATGGAGCATCTGATTGAGGTAAATTAGTAATATCTAAAGTGCCGAAAGCATCAACATCAAACGATTCTCCAGCATCACTCGTTATCGTGCCAGTAATATCCCCATATCCATCACTATCCCAATTCAACTCAGTAGAATATAATGGAGTTCCTCCTAAACTATTTTGTGGATTCGGATCAGCAAAAAATTCAGTAATTTCTGGCGGTGGTGGTATAACAGTTATTGTCACACATTGTTCATCACCAATTCCACCAAGTCCGGAAGGAATGCCACAATATGTTTCTGTAGGTACTGAAGCTGGTAATGGTGTTACTGTTTCATTTCCAGCACCAGCGGTACTAGTAATTGCCGGACTACCAGAAGTCCAAGTTACAGTGCCACCATCTCCAACTGTAGACCAAATTATGTTAACCGAATCAAACAAATCAATAGTTGATACTCCCTCAGCGTCTTCGACACTAGTTGATACTGTGAGAACTGGTGGGTAATAAACAATAATAGTTATAGAAGTAGTATCTGTTCCCGAAGCATTTGTCGCTGAATATACATATTCTGTTTCTATAGTTGGAGAAAATGTTTCCGTTCCACTGACTCCAGGAATTGCACTATAATTACTTAAATCAGTAGAAACAATATCAAAACCATCTGTATTCCATCTTAAAAATAAAGACTCACCCTCAATAATAGTATTATCAGTTAAAACATTACCATTACTATCTACTATATCGAGAGTTACTACAGGAGGAGGGAGAATAACAGTAATTGGTCTATTAGCATTGGTTGTTCCAGAAGGATTTGTTGCTGAATAAGTATATGTCGTATCATAATCTGGAGTTACCACAACATTACCTGATGTACCTGGGTTTGTAACAATAACATTACCATTATTGTCCACAAGAGAAGTACTGGTGATATCATTACCAGTTGCAGATGCAGACCATGTTAGTTGAACTGATCCTGGTCTAGTAATAGTATCACTAGAGGCATTTGACGTTAAAGATACTACTGGAGGTATGATTTGAACAGTAATTGTTTCAGTATCACTAGTAGTACCAGCATAATTTGTTGCCGTGTAAGTATATGGCGTTGTTACACCAGGAGTTACTGTTGTAGTGCCGGATAATCCCGGAGTAGTAACACCAGTCATACTAGTATCGGTAATATTATAACCAGAAGGGTTGGAAGAAATGGCAGACCATGTAAGATCTACAGATTGACCTTTAATTATTGTATTGTCAGCATCATTTGAAGTAAGAGATACTACTGGCAATTGAATAACAGTAATTTCTCTATTAGCACTCGTAGTTCCGGAAGGATTCGTTGCTGAGTATGTGTATGTTGTTGTATTAGATGGAGATACTGTAGTAGTTCCAGAATTTCCAGGACTACTAACACCAGTCATTGTAGTGTTAGTAATATCATTACCAGTAGCAGATGCTGACCATGTAAGATTTACAGGGTCTCCTATAGCAATAGTATCATCAGTAGCATTTGAAGTTAAAGATACTACTGGAGGTATGATTTGAACAGTAATTACTTGTGAAGCACTAGAAGTTCCATATGGATTTGTTGCTGAATAAGTATAAGTTCTTGTAGTTGAGGCAGCTGGAAAATATAAACCACTACCTCCTGGACTAGCAACAGCAGTAGATACAACTCCACCAATATCTTGTACAAAACTATATCCAGTTATACCAAAACCACTACCAGAATAAGTAAGAGTTAATGACTGACCTTTAATTGGTGTATTATCACTGGTAGTTAAGGATACTGTTGGTGGTACTGGAGGAGCATATCCAGTCCAATCCATTGCTACACCATATGGACCACCATTATTAACATGTTCAATCCGTATAGTATGTTCACCAGCACTAATAATGTCTGCTGTGGTTAAAGAAGTATTAGCGTTATAAGTGTTAAGTGAAAATTGAAATACATTATCAATGTATACATCAGCAGCATCATCTACCGCTGTCTTGAATATTTGTCTCCCTTCATTGTTAATATTAATTTTCCATTCAATTGATCTAGTAACGCTAGTGCCTTCAGGTTCTTGACCACCTACGTTAGTATTAGTTAAAAAAGTAGTCCAGGCATTATTTGGATCAGATCCCTGAGCTCCTACAAAATTATAAAGTTGAGGAGATCTAGTGGTCCAATTACTATCTGATGTAACAATTTGAGCCTCATAAGAAATTGTAATAAAAGCACTATCAGAACTAGAAGTTTCAAGAGTAGAAGTACTACGATGATATGAAGTGTTATAAAATCCAGCACCACCAGCACCGCCATGACCACTACCATCATTACCAGCGTTGTAGGCATATCCAGGAGCAAACGTTCCTGTAGTGCCACCAGGAAATCCCCCGCCAGCGCCTCCACCGCCGCCATTCCATGCAGCACCAGAATTCTGTCCAGCAGCACCATTAGATCCGCCACTAGTGTTAATATCAGAAGATGTTAGTCCAGGAGCATCAGTAGCACCACTATAACAAATACACGCTCCGCCGCCACCACCGCCAGCACCAGCTAATACAGTATTACCAATACGAATAGCAGTAGCTCCGCCACCGCCGCCACCGCCGCCAGCATTCCATCCACTTTCACTATCGTAGGAACCATTATTACCACCACGTCCACCATTCCAATATCCACCACCACCATTTCCACCAGTATCTCTATTTCCGCCAACACCAGATCCATTGTTACCCATCTTTAAGGTGAGTGTTGAACCTGCAACTCCAATTAAAGATCCAGATATTTTTTGTCCTCTAGCACCGGCACCACCAGAAGATCGGTTAACACGAGTATTACATGGACCACCAGCGGCACCTTTACCGCCATGAATAATATATGTAACATTAGCAGCATCCGAAGGGATAGCATATGAAGTGTTAGATGTAAATGTTTGAGATGGCATTATATACTCCTAGCGTTTTGCCAACCACCACCATTAATACTCACCTGAGCGCCTGGTTTGTCAACTTTTATTTCCATATCAATCTCAATATCATTAGCATTAACTTGAGCCGACGTAAGGAATTCGGTCGGAGTGTTTGTTACAAAATCAATATCTTCATAAGGATATTTATTGATATTATTAGCATAGTCAAAATCCTCGTTAATTCTAGGCGCTCTAGTTCCTACTGTTACATTAAATGATCCACTAGGAGTGGTCACAGTAATTGTCTTAATATTCTCTTTCCCGTAAATCCCGGTTTCTCCAGAAATATCGGTATTAAATGGTAATGTAGTAGTTCTTAATTGTATTGTATCGCCATTATTAAAAAGTTTAGTCCCAGCAAAAGATCCTGAATTACCAATAAAGTTACCAGACCCAGACGTTGATATCGAAGTGGGCATATCAACACCACTAAGTGTTCCTAATCCAAGCGTAACTAAATTAGATGGATCTAAATTAGTGAATGAAGTTGTCCAAGAATTACTAGGTGTATTATCATTACGAGCATTGACAGTTTTTGTCTGAGTGACAGTACCACCATCATTAGATGCTGATACAGTGTAAGATCTAGATGATGGACTTGTGCCATTAGCATTTGATTGTGGTAAATTTGTTATATTTACAGGCGAACTACTCCACGATTCCCCAGCAGAACTAGTAAGAGTTGAACTACTAGCAAAAGAAGTAGTCCAAGATATAGATGTAGTATACTTTGGAGTGCCACCACTACTATTTTGTGGATTTGGACTAATATTAAAAGTATTAATTTGAGGAGCTGCTTCTGACCAACTAACACTAACACTACCATCACTCGCTGTTTGACCAGGCGAATAAGATATGGCAGTAATTAAACTACTTTTATAACTAGATCCCCCAGCGGCACCGCCGCCGCCACCATTCGAGTTATCTTGTCCGGGACCACCACCGCCACCACCATTATCTCCGCCGCCGCCACCGCCGCCACCGCCACCATCGGTTCCACCAGGATCTCCTCCAGTACCTCCATTACTAGGAGTGACTGAACCTACACTAGCAGCATTTAGTGATTGATTTCCTGCACTACCGCCATTTTTGTTGTCAGAAGCACCGCCGCCGCCGCCAGATCCAGCCATACAAATAGCATTGACGCCATTAATCCGAAGACCTGAGGCACCTCCACCACCTCCACCACCTCCAGAGTAAGGAGGATCTCCGGCATTACCACCACTTCCACCACTAGCCATACCACTTCCGCCGCCGCCACCAGCAGCATTTGGTTGACTATCTACACCATTTCCCCCATTATTGCCAACAAAAATTGTGAGTGTTCTAGCAACATAATTTTGATCAATACGAAAACCTTGTGTTGTAGTAGTTCCTCCTTGACCACCTTGGGCATCTGCATCAGTTCCTCCTCTGCCGCCTCTTGCACCACGAGCTTGAACAGTAATATTGTAAGCATTGTTAGGAATACTAAGAGTATATGTGCCAGGACTGTTGTAACTAGATGTAGGCATATCAGGTACTCCTCACATCGACCCATCCGGTGCCGTTAATATTAATTTGAGTATTACCATCACTTGCTTTAAATTCAACAGGAATGTCGATATCATTCATCTCCAATTGAGCAGTCGTGATATTTTCAGTAGGAGTATTTGATATCAAGTCAATATCTTCATATGGATACTTGTTAATATTATCAGGATAATCAAAAATTTCTTCAATTATAGGAGCTTTTGTTGTTATAGTTACTATTATATCATAATTAGGAAAACTTATCGTTACTGTTTTACTATTTGTTGCTCCAGATGTTCCAGAAGTATCTAGATTAAATGGCAATGTAGTAGTCCTTAATTCAAGTGTTTCTCCGTTATTAAAACTTTTAGTTCCGCTAAAAGATCCACCGTTACCAACAAAATTACCACTACCAGCAGCAGAAACGGTAGAAGGGGCATCGATACACGCCATTGTACCCAAGTTGAGAGTAACTAGAGTAGATGGTTCTAAATTTATGAATGAAGTTGTCCAACTATTTGTAGGTTTATCATCATTATAAATGTTAGTGCTTTTTGTTTCGGATATGGTACAACCATTAGGACTTGTTGTTGTCATCGTCCATGTTCTAGATACCGGAGATCCACTTCCACCACAAGGATTTGAATTACCTCCACATATAGTGGCACTACCACCTGAAGCTGAAGAATTGGTTCCAGGACCTGTTTTACTATACGTAGTTCCTCCTGGTCCAGATCCAGACCAATTTGTAGATACACAATTAGTTCCAATAACCTCGGTCGGAGCAGACATACTAGCAGTTACTGTTTCAGAAAAACTATTATTGGAGACAACAGTAATTTCAAATTCAGCATTGGCATCATTACCATCATTATCGAGCATTTGAATTTTTGAATTACTGACTGATTTAAAATCATTCAATAATCCACCAAAAGACAATCCATATGTTCCGGGCCCGACATTATTTAAAGTCTTAGTAACAGATCCATCTTCACCAGGAGAGTTCCACGTTTGTCCTAATAAGCTAATAGTATCAATAGCATCACCATAGTCATCTGGGTTATCTCTCCACCCTAATTTTAGGGTTACATTGGCATTTCCCGTACCACTAACCACAAGGTTAGCTGATGATCCACTACCGCTAAACTCGGCGCTGATACTAGAAGATTGATTACACGTTTTGGAAGCCATATCAGATCTTGATTATGTATTCTACTAAAATATATGGAGGTGTAGCCTCATCAAGTTTTTTAATATTATTTGTAGTTAAATTTACTGTTGATTCTAAACCAAAAGCAGGAATATTTGTATTAACAAAAGTATATTTTAAGTCATTATTAGCAGCAACTTCTGTTGAAGATGGAAAATCAATAAGGTGAGCATGAGAAACAATAGCACTAGCTCCTGTTGGTGATTGAATAGTAATTAGTTCGTTAGATCCTTCATTTTGTCCATCATTACCACCTTGAGAAGCTCCAGTGCTAGCTCCCACAAAAATAGAGTCAGACCAATTTCCTAGATAATTAAAAATACCAACACCAGAATCATGACCATGAGATTGGAAATTTAGATCTGATAAAAAAGCATTTAAAGTTCTGCCTGTTGTTGTCGTTGTTCCAAAAGAAGGATTTCCAATAAATTCTATGTTTCCGGGTGAGATAATTTCAAATTCTCCTGAATATGTAATTTTTGTAGTTGTACCAATAAGAGATACTACATCAACTTCAGCACCAACTCTATAAGGTTTGGTGGAGTCTTCATTCGTAACTCGGTCATTTAAGTAAGCACCTGAAGCATTGCCACCTTGAATATATTTAGATCCAATATCAGGTAATACAAATTGATTATTAGTTACTTCTTGTTCTGCTTTTTTAAATTTAGAATTATTACCTACTCCCAACACTTGAGCAAGAATTGGAAATTCAACAGCAGATCTAATAGAACCATCACATCTCAAATATCCAGCAGGAAGTTTATTCCCCCAGTCTCCTTGATCAGGAACATTAACATCAGGCAACTTAATTGGATAAGGTAAGATGGTTCCTGTTACTCCACCGTACCTCGCTCTTTCGTTAGTGTAATATACGGGCATTTTAATAAGCTCTAATTAAATTAGTAATAGTAACAGAAGCAACTCTAGTCGTAAAAGTAATTTGTAAAGCACCAGCAATAGAATTAGGCGTTACATTAGGTTGTGCTAAGACACTCAATTGTTCTAGAACGTTAATATTTGAACCATCATATACAATATTGAATGTTCCATCATGATCGTGTGTTTCAATAACATCTTGAACCCCTCCCCCTGCCAAACTATCATTTAAAAATGAGATACCAGCGTGATTAAATAGTGTTTTTGTAATTCCATGCTCATTATCTGATCCAGCATTTCCTGGATCAAAGTTAGGACACTTCACTGATTGAGTGCTATCAGAAAAAGGAATTCTATATCCAGGAGCAAATTTACCATCAACTATCAAAGCAGCCATATCAGCATCACCACTAGCAGATGTAGCGCCAGTACCATCTCTCAAGTTTTTCTGGCTAGTAAACCACGATTTACCTACACCATGTCCAGTAGCGTTAGTCAGAAAAGGAATATGTTCATTAACAGGCAAACTACCACCAACCGAAGCAATAGCATACCTACCAACACCTTGTTGAAATGGGCAGTTATCTAAAGCAGTAATATTTTGTACTGGATTATCAGTGCTGCCAATATAAAATCCAGTTTCAACCTCAGAACTACCAGCACAATCAAGGCTTGTACCTTTGGGGCAAGGGGGTAATCCAAAGTATCCATTTGGACATGGATCTACTCTATTAAAAAATTCAGTGAACTTTACTTGAGGTGTAGCAAACACACCAACACCCCTACCAGGATTTTCTCCAGCATCACCAGTATTAGTAGTTGTGTATGTACCTTCGTGAAAATGTTGTGGAAAATGTTCTCTTCCCAATTTTCTAGGAATAACAAAAACTTCCTTAATAGAGAAACCAGGAATAATAGATTGACCTGTAATTACACCCTCAAAATAAGAATTACCAACTTTAGTAACAGTAACTGATATATCATTAGCAGTAGAACTTCCTCCATTAGCAGAAAAAGTAGATCCAGGGACAGTTAATTGGTCTCCAACTTCATATCCAGATCCTTTTATCTTAGGAATAATATCATATGTATTGTCAGTATTAATAACTACAGTAAATGTAGCCCCACTACCAGTTACAGCAGAACCATCATCGGCGTTCGTGCCATTATTAGCAGTAACATTTTGAAAAATTTGTGCTGTTAAAACTGTAGGAGCTGTACCAGAAGTAATAATACTAGTAATAGTACCAGCCGGATCCGGTGTATAAGTAAAGTTTAAATCTGTTTTAGCATTAATAACATTTGGTGGACCTAAATCTCCAGGTTCAAATCCAGGTACAGAATCTCCTAAAAAATCTTGTACAACTGTTAAAGCATCTGAATTGTCGAGAGGAGAAGGAATTATTCCATTAGTAGAATCATATACCCCAAAATATGAAGTAGAAATATCTGCTAGTGATTTATTATTTGTTTGTGGTAACCTAAAAGTACCACTATAATTTGGAAAATTTCCAGTAAAATTTGTTCCACCATAGGTATCTCGTAAGATACGTGCTAATAGTGGGTAATCTGATGCGTTGAGCTCGGCACCATTACATAATAACCATCCATTCGGAATCTCCGATACGTTTCCTCCCCATGGTTGTGAAGAACCAATAGGGAGGGCTCTTTGGGTTTTAATTACGTTATATCCTGCCATTAGATTTCCATTAACCACCAACCTTGTGCTGTCGATGGGGCTCCAGTTGTTGTGTTATCATAATTTGTGCTACCTAGGTAAATAAGACCTAAAGCAGCATGAGCAGTTTGAACAACCAATTCACCACCATCGTAGTTAATACTACTTAGGTCAGGAGTATTACCATTTGTGATATCTCCTTGAACAGCAACATTATCCTTAGCTCGTATTCTTAAAGTTACGTTATAAGTTAGATTTCCACCAACATCAACGATTCTAATCATATCTCCAGTAACTGGATTTTCGGGTAGTTTAAGAGTGACATCAGAAGAAGGAGCAACAAAGTAGTTAACGTTTCCTTCCATATCAAATACTTCTTCGCCAGCACCAACAAATTCCCACTTTCTAGCACCATTTGGAGTGAAGAATCCTTCCTGTCCAGCGAAGTTCATAGAACCATCAATTTCAACTTCAAATAGTTCTTCAGGAACTTTTGCTTTCAAGAAGGTTAGATTTACTCCACCATTAGTAATAGTTCCTGTGGTATGTGTTGGAGGGACAGTACCAAGATTACCATTACCAACAGCGACGTAAATGTTGCCGCTATAGAAAATAGTATCTCCATCTTCAATAGCGCCTCCAATTGTCCATTCAGGAGATTGATCAATTTTATTAAGTTGTAAGTTACCACCATCAATCTGTAAAGGACCAGCGATATTGGATTCAGTAGTACCTTGAACAGTAAGATTACCAGAAATCGTCAAGTTACCTGTACTATTTTGTAAGATAAGTTTTTGATCGCTAGTAGAAGCACCTGTGACTAGGAAGTCACCACTCCTCACTGTCGTCAATCCAGTTTCAGCATCAACTGTAAATAGATCACAATTCGGTCCACTAGCACCAAAGTCTCCCTTAAGGCAAGTATCTCCAGTAGCAGAATCAACCATAAATGTAGTTACTGGTGAAGAACCACCCGTAGTAATGCTCAATACCTGAGAATTAGCAGTTGTAGATCCAATAAGAGTGAAATTAGCATTCACTGTCATATCACCAGCAACATTAACCTCGCCAGTTGTAGAATCTACACTAAACTGTTCAACAGGGTCCTGATCAGAACCATCAGTAACAACAAGTCTTTGGGGAGATGTTGTATTGATATCGGTAATGATTGCTAATTCAGAATCAGTGAATCTTAAGATATCTCCTGCTCCAACTGTGCCAGAGAATTCTCCAGTATTGACATCTGCTAGAGTTCCTCCATTAGCAGAAGGAAGTCCACCAACATCATCAACGAAGCTAACATTATTTGCTAGATCATATCTAATTAATAAAGCGTTATCCGGGTGATCTGTTCTCAAGAACTTATAAGAAGAAGATTCAGCGCCAGATGGTAAGTTTGCTGGAGTACCAGTAACCATTCCCCCGGTGTTAGCATCACGTTGGTTCATCGCTCTTTTGACCATCACACGTAGTGAATCGCCAGAAACGTTATTGAGGTTTGTAAGTTCAGTAATTTCAACAAGTTCACTATACTGTTCACCAACAGGAGAATCACCTTGAGTTGAATCACCTCCACTAAATTTAACACTGCCAGCAGAAACACCGTTAGCAAAACTCTTACTTAGTGTTAAAGTTGTACCAGCAATAGTCGTAATCTTAGCATATTGTGTACCATCAGCAAAAGTAGCAGAAGAAAGAGGATCAATACGTACCCAACTATTAACTGTATCAAAGTTAGATACGTCACTAGCACTAGTAATTACGTTACTACCAGAAGTTACATTAGCAGTAAAATCTGTTGGATCAAAAATTGCTAAAATAGAACGATCAATGAGAAGGAAAGCACCAACAGTAAAGACGGTCGTTGTACTAGGAGTAGCAAATGGTAGATAGTATTCATCAATTGCTGCCGTTCCTCCTACAGCATCTGTTGATCCTCCATAGAAACTAGACTGAGTGTCAATAAACTGAGAAATTTCTGTCTTACTAAAGAGGTCAATATTAGGAACATCAGCACTACCCTGAACATGTGAAGGAGAATCAGTAGAGAATGAACCTCTACGTACTTCAAACTCACCAGAATTAAGTCCGCCCGACAGTGTTACATCACCTTCAAGTGTAGAAGCAGATTTAACAACAAGACTATTACTAATCTGAGTAAATCCACCCTGAGCACCAATGAAAGTTCTTGAAGCAGCACTACCAATATACAACTTAGAAGTTGTAACAGTGAATAGATTAACTTGCTGAGCAGGTGAACTTAATGTAGCAATTCCAGTGCCAGAAACTAATGCTGTTCCGATACTTAAATCACCATCAACTTGAGTAAATCTAGTTTGTAATTTAGTAACAGAACCATTTACTAAAGAGTTAGACTGTTTAGAATAAGCACCACCAATTCTGATAACCGAAACAGAAGTTGTGCTCGTTAAGTCAGAAGTACCAAGAGAAATAATAGATGATGTACCTCCACTATGGACTCTCAGTATACCGTCATCAGTAAATGTACCAATGTTAATTTCTTGATGTTGAGCAGAAGGAGAAACAGTAATAATTTGAGGAGAAGCTTCTGTGGTATCACTACCAGAGACAGAGTTACCTATAAACAAATTCTTCGCTTCAGAAGCAAAGTATACCGTTGTGGCACCGCCATCAATCAAACTAAACGATGTTGATGTGGTAGATAGAGATCCACCATTAACTGCTAAGTTTTCATCTAAAGTAACATTTTCAGTAATTTTAGCATCGCCAACAACAGTTAACGTATGATTTGTGTTGCCTTCAGTAACATTGATGCCAACTCTGCCGCCAGGAACAGTTCTAGCATTACCATTTGACTGAAGACCATTAGTTGTAGAAACTCTAAACGTGGATGTATCATTAGGTAAGGCAGAATTTCCACCAACTAATAGAGCATTATTTTCTTCTAAGAAAGTTCTATTAGCAAGTAATGGTTGAGTATCGTATCCATTAGAAGCAAGTGTTTTGCCACTAATAAATGCCGTACCTACAACATCTAAGTTTGCTCTTGGTTCTACAGCAATAGATACAAATCCTTTCTGATAATCAGAATGAGCAGATCTAGCAAGAGTATTAATACCTAGTTTGTAATCACCATTAGTATCAGTGTCAGTTCTTAAAGTTTCGGCACCCAATACACCAGTTTCAGTCCACTTACTCAAGGAAACAGAAACTACAGCTGCTACTGCTAAAGTCGAAGGATCATCAACAGAACTAGTCTCAATAATTACTGGCGCTTGTACTTGGAAATAAGATCCAGTTACTGCTGTAACAGTTCTAATACCGTTAACATTAATAAATCTGCCATCTAGATCAGAAATCTTAACAATAGATCCGAGAACAATATCAAGATCAGCAGGAGCAGTTCCAGTTACAGTATTAAATTGTACTAAAGATCCTCCCATAGCAGTATGAGAAGCAAGACCAGCAGTTACTGGGTTGTAGAAGTTAGCATAAATCCAACCCAATGATCCAGTTCTACCAACTTCTTCGCCTTTAAGTAAAATATCTCCAGAAATAGGTTGAGCAGTTCCAAATTGAACGGCAAATCCTAAATCTGAATTAGTTTGATTCGGCGTAGCATTACTGGGAGTATTACCAGATCCTTGATTAACATGTGTTCTGATGCTGTAATCTTGACCAGAAAGTAAAGTGCTACCACGTGGATTAAGTCTGTAGATAGCAGAGAAGATCTGATTCTGATGAATAACTACATTACCTTCAGAAGCAATCGTAGATCTACTAAAAGCACTAGAGTCTAAAGTTAAATCTCCACCAGCGTTAGAGTCAACATTAGCAATAACAGTAAAAGCATTTGGTTCGTCATCGTCAACATTAATTGTTACTGGATTGTTGAATAAAGCATTACCATCAACAGTAATTTCTTGCTCAAAAGCAACAGGAAGTTCAAATGTTGTGACCAAACCACCGATATCTCCACCATCATCATCAGATGATAGTAGTTCTGCTTTCTCAAGGAACGTCTCTTCGCCTGTAATAGCGTTGATCTTACGATTACCAATATAGAGGTCACCGTTAGAGTTTAGACCCGTGTAGAAGACGATACCGCCATTTTCACGTTTTGCCTGAGCGTAGAAATCTTGAATGTCTGATAGAACAACTTCCTGACGAAGTGGGAAACCAGTTGAGTAGTTACCAGGACCAAATCCAAGATACTCAAATGTGTGGTTACCAGATCTAGCAATCGAAGGACGACGTAGTTCGACGTATAGTTTGTTCTCTGTTGGATATACAGAATCACCAGAAATAGGAATCAAACGATCTTCAGAACCGGAAGCAGCGTTACCACTTTGTGCTTCAATAGCATTAGTGGTATACTCATATCTGCTTAAAGCAGGGTTCTCGATGAAGTCAAGAACAACTTCTTTAGTTTCACTATTCTTGAAGTCGTTAGTAGTGACGAGACCATGAACAAAGTTATCAGCAGCACAGACCGTTGGGTCAGTATCAAGAATTGTTGTATCTCTAGTATTATCGGGACGAATTTGGAACCACAAGGGATCATTCTTGTAATCCAATGGATATAGTTGACCGATAGGTTGAGAGAACTTAAATCCACGGAAGTTAGTACCAACTCCAGGACCTGTTGGGAATGGAGAAATATTACCTTTAATACAAGTTAGATAGTAAATACCTTCTTGCTGATTAGGAATACGACGCTTGATCTCTTCGATATCAAAGATATAGAAGGTATCTTCAATCTGACCAGCATCTTCTACAACAGAAATTTCATAGTCATTACCATCATCATCAGTAATAATATCGCCGGGTGTCATGGTAAGAACATTCGAGTTCTTATCGCTGTAAAGATAGTCTTTTCTATCAGACTTACTTAACGAATCATCAGGTGAACCAACACTGTTGGGTTTTGCCTGTAGAGTAGCATAAATTAGAACTTGATTGCCATTACCATCTAATACAGGATCGTTGTCAGCATCTAAGACTGGTTGCGAGAAGGTAGTAGCAGAATTTTTATCATAACGAACAACATCGCCATCTAGTCCCTTAAGAACTAGATAATGCTCATCTGTACCATCTGGGTTAAAGTAACCTTGTACAAAAGCAAACCCTGAAGAGAATCCATTCCAAGTAATTTTATTAAGTTCAGTAGAAACCGAAGTGTTAATTCGGAAAGATCCACTTCCACCTTGAGGAGCATTAATTCGTACAGTTACAAACTGTTCATTTCTTACAGAATCATCCGTAATAGTAAGATCAAATACGGTTAGTTCTAGATAATTAGTACCACTTAAATTAACTTGTCTAGCAGATTGAATACTAAAAGAAGTTTTAGAAGCAACTCTATCAGAAGTAATTTTCTTAACTTGAGTATTTAAATATGGATCATATTCAAAATTAGGATCAAGTGAAGAAGCAGGAAGACCTAATTGCTGAGCAAGTGTGCCACCAGCAGTTAGTTGAATTTGAGTTTCAAACAGAGCAACATTAGCAAGACCAGAAGCAGTGGGTTTTAGAAGAATTCTTTGTGGTAAAAGTTTTCTAGTTTCATCAGTTCTTGCCTTGATAACAAATCCATTTAAAGGATCACGTACACCATCAGCATACTTAGGAATTACGTAACGTAGACGATAGATTCTATCTAAAGCAGTTCTTTCATCATCAAGACGCTTAAATGAGGTGTTCTTAGAACGAGCATCTTTGAGATCTTGACCGATCTCATTCATTCTTGCTTGAATATTTACAGCAGGATCATAAGCATCTGTAGTTTGAATGTACCACTGACCAGTAGTAGTCTCTTGCTGATCCACGGGCAAAGCACTATCATCTCTGGTTGGATCAAACTTAACAGGAGAGACACGCTTATTAGCAAAGACGTAGAAATTTGAACCAAAACTAGGAGCAAAAGTAATTCTAGGAGAACCAGCTACTGCCTCTGCTTTAGTGTTGAATACAGCAAATGTTTTGGGTGTTACAAATCTAACGTAGTAGTACTTGTTAGTATCTACTTCAGAAGTTACACCAGAATCAGTAATCTGAGGAAGAGTAGATCCAACTCCAAATGTTCTAAAGAAAATTTCCTGGACAACATTTTCATTTCCAGGAACATCAAAGACATGAGGAACATCTGTCTCAATAACGTCGGTCAATCCAGTCGGGAAGTTACCAACATACTGATAAAGATTATAAGATTCATCAAGAACAAATTGGTTTACAGCAATTTCTACATCAAAGTCAACAGATTCAGTCTCTGGAGAATACATGTAAATGCCAGCGGCAGCATTTTCTTTAGTAGTCGCTAGAAGTAACTTGGTTGTATTGGTCTTTTCAAAAACATTAGGATATGTAGTTCCATCAGAATAATCTTCTGGTTCAGTAGATCTACCGGGAGCAATTACATAGTAAATGGTATTTGTGTTAAATCCTTTAGGAAGTCTAATAACACGCTTATCTACAGTGGCAGCATCAACACCAGATCTAACCTTAGGAACCAATCGGATTGGAGTTCCAGTTTCAAATAAGTGAGGATCAGAAGTAGATCCACCAGTGTTAATAGTGAATAGAGTAGCACGTGAAGCGAGATTAGCAGTATCTATAACTGGTTCAACTCTAGTAGCAACATTGAAAGAAGGTTCTGTTCTAGTAATATTAACTAAGTTTCCGGGAACAGCATCAGTTCCGATTGCTTGAGTAATAATAGCGGTATATGTAGTAATTGTAGCGGCAATATCGGCACAATCATTAACATAATCATAAACTCCAGGTTGTCCCGAAGTATCGCCAAGAACGTTATTATCAATAATCTGTGTTAGACCATGAGATCCTTGAATTGTGATTGACTGGTTCTTCATAGCAGAGATTGCTAGATCTCTCATCTCAATATAAACTTGTAAAGACTCGTCTCTCTCGCCGTTAATTAATCCAGGTTGCTGTACATAAAGTAAAGCACCATCGTAAACGTTACTGTTTCCACCAAACTTGATGTTGTAAGCAATTGCTTCTAGGAACAACTCAACGTCATCAATACATTCTTGATTACCACCAGGAATTGTAAATCCAGAGTTAGCAGGAATAAGGAGCATTCTCTCAACTGCTTCAGTAGCAATTAGAGTCTTGTTAGCAAGAATTAGATTAGAAGCATCAACTTCAGTACCACCAAGAGGTGTCAATCCATTGTTAAGAATCAGGAAAAATTCAGTGAAGTAACCCTGGATAAGGGTAGCAATATCATTACACTCAGGATAACCTTGATCGGCGGCATCCCAAACACTAGTATCCTGGAGGACTTCGCTATCTCTTACCGGATTAATATCACTGTATCCACCTTTTAAAACATCATCACTATCAATTATAGAGGCAGTTTTAGGGAACTCAAAATATAGATAAGCACCACTAAGTGAAGTGCTTGATGCTACTACAGCATTTCCATACGTAGCAGAAATAAATCCCTGAGAATCGGTTGTTAATACAGGATCCGAATTACCAATTTCAATTCTTTCGGAGTCAATAACTCTTCTAATATAAGCATTATTAGGAATTAAAGTATTAGTAGCAATAGCAACATCAGTTAATCTACCATTATAAAAATTAGCAGTGGAAGCATCATCACCATTAGCAACATCAGTATAATTATACTGATTAACAGTCATGCCAACTAGAAGACCCTGTGTATTACCAACATTAATAATAGCAGAACCTTGTGTAATTTCCGGATTTTTGATTAGATAATCAAAATTCCTCATAGCAGCAATAATGATGTTCTTTACATACTCATATGCTTCAATAGATTCATTAAAATCATTGTCAATGTAAGAAAGCGTACCACCAACAAAGTAACCTTCTGCCGCCTGAATTGTATTAATATTACCACCAAGTTTTAAATCTTGGATAACAGCATCAACAATATATCCAATATCTCTTTCACATTTTGTAATAGTAATATTAGTATCAGTTTGTAAATCAGGATAACGTGTAATAATATAATTATACGCTTCTCTTTGAATAAAAGCTTTATTAGTCTCGATTAGAGTAGCAGCATCCTGAGCATTGTTATTAATCTGAACTCCATCTGGATTAAGAGTTTCGAGAGAAGCCGTATACTGGTTAAAACCAGATGGAGATACAATAGATTCATAGATATCATTACCACCACCAGCTTTAGGTAGTTTCAGGAATACTTTATCATTAGTTAAAGCGCCAAGTCTGTATCCGTCAATTGAAGTAGCAGGTTTCTCAAAGGGAGAATATACATCATCACCAGAGTAATATAGTCTTGTCTGGTTACCATCAACTTTCGTTGCTTGATTAGAAAGAGGATAATACTTAAGATCCGTCTGATTAAAAGCACTGGTATCAACATTTTTAACAGGAACAATATCAGTAAGGTATCCACCTTTATCTTGGTTGAAGGAGAATCCTTTGAAACCAATGGAGTGAAGTGATGTGTTACCGAAGTTAGAGTTAGAGTTCGTGATGGACATATCTCCACCACTTTCCATTAGGAAGTGATCGAAGAAACCAACAGCGAAGACCGAGACACACTGAACAAAAGAGTCATCCGAAGCGCGGATGTGGAAGTTTCTCCAGTCATCTTTCCAATAAGCATCACCTTTAGCGTGATAAGGAACGGTAGCGAAAGCATCAGATAGTGATGCTTGGTTCCAAGTGTTACTAAATTCATCATAACGGATGAATGCTCTATCATCTTTTTGAAGGCTAACTCCAGTATATTGAGCTACGACCATTGACTTGAATCCAGTCGCCTTAGAACCGTCTGCCCACATACCACACTGACCCCAGGTGGATCTGATGGAACAGTTAAAGACATAAGGAGAAGCAGACTCAACAGAATCGATTTCTGCCTGTGCTCTAGCAGCAAGACTTAGATCAGGTGTAGTATAGCCAGTTAAATTGATATCTAGACCCAACTGCTGAGGAGTTACATCCACCTCATAACGGAATAGTTTGGGATTATCTTCGTCAATAGCAGTAACTTTAAATGTACCGTTTAGGGCATCATTAAGTCCGGTGTCAATAATGGCAACAAACTGCTCTTTGAAATATCCATGGGCGACTTTGGTTGTTGCTTCGATGACAGTTTTGCCACTAGCAAGTTGCTCAACCAATCGGATATTAATAATACTTCTAGTATCAGATAGAGGTCCAACAATTCTATTTTCTTGTGGAAGAGCATTAAAGTCTCCATCATCAATAGTTGGTTGGAATAGAGCAAATGCTGTACCCACCTTATCATAATACAGTTGTAGATCATCTGTATCAGCATAAGTCATGATACAGATCTTATGGTGAGAATACTCAGGAATTGCTAAAGAAGAATTATTTCCTTTCTGATAGTAAACTTTACCTACATTAGCAGTAGTATCAAATAGAGGAGAGTTGACTGTTGTGTCACCATCCTTAATAGTAAACTGCCAAATATAGCAACCACCTGTTAGATTAAAGATCGAGGTTCTTTCTACCGATGGATCCGCGGGATCAGGAACATATAGAGGACGAACGATGGTACGACGAAGGTCGTAACCAATAAGAGAACAACCTCTAGGGACAATAGCGCCACCAGAAGCAGAGTTGAATTTGTAGAGAGCATTGTCTGGATTAGAAAGATCTAGAATACTATTATCTTGCCACTCCTGTAATGCTCTATTGTAGTTGAATAAAGGAATATCCCCAGTAACTTGTACACTACTAAGACTATCAAGATCTCCATCAGTAATAACCGTAGAAATAATACCAACTAAAGTATCAATACTTGCTTGAACATCTACACAAGTAGCAGAATTACCTGAGGGAAGATTAGGAACAATAGGATCATTTGTTTCATAACCAGAGTAAGAAGCAGGACCAGGAAGAATAGTGAGATCTTTAGAATAAAGTTGGTTTGTAACCGCTTTTTTCATCCATACGCCAGCGGCGTTAAAAGCAATTACAGACTGTGCTTCTTCGCCAACTAGTCCGTCGCTAATTGGAATACCATTCTTATCAAAATATGATTTAGAAGCAGCAATAATACTACCATTACCACCATTTCCAAGGTCAGCAGCAACAGCGTCAACAATTAGACCGATGTCACGCTTACACTTAACTTCACCAGGACCTACAGCGGAAGTGGTTTCTTCTACAAAATTATCAAGACTACCTTGGGTAAAATAAGTCGAAGGGATAGCAGCAAGTGTAGCAATAGCACTTCTAATACCAGCACAAGCATTAACGTCATATGCAATACCAGAACCCGAACCGGATGGGTCGTGAGTTATAGTTAAATCTTTATATCCAAGCTGGTTGACAGTTGCCTCTTGCATGAGGTCTCTTGCTTTATCAAAAGCAACAATCGATTGTGTTTCTTCGCCTTGGAGACCATCATCAACCCAAGATGTACCACCAGCATTAAAATAATTTTGAACATATTTTCTGGTGTATTTGTTACCACCACCAAGAGAAATATCAAGTGAAATAGCGTCAATAAAGAATCCAACGTCACGCTTACACTTGAGTTTACCCTCATTAGCAGTACCAACGTTCAGAACAGGCAACCCATTAAGGTTACCAGCGGTAAATACATCGCTAACGATAGTTGTTAAGGTGTCAAGTGCTGTTTGTACGTTAGCACAAGAAGCAGGATCAGTATTAGAACCAGTGGCAGGGTCAGCAGTACGGGTTAGATCCTGATACCAGGCACTGAGATCATATGTTACAGGAGTGGTGCCAGCAAGCGTTACGCTGGTCTGGTTAGTCATTGCTGCCTTCATCAGGGCAGTAGCAGTAGCGAAAGCGAATAGAGATTCGGTCTCTTCGCCTGCTAGACCATTAGCAATCTGGTTGCCTACAGCATCAAAATAGAGTTCAATAAACTCTCTAGTGTACTGGTTACCACCGTAGAATAGGTCAAGGGTTAGATACTCAATGTACCAACCAATATCTCTCTTACACTTAGTCTCAGTGGTGTTAATACTAGGATACTCGGCAAGACTATGCAACCATGTTAGTTCTTGGATGTCTGCTTTATTTTTGTTGATTAGACGATAAGCAGTAGCAAATCGACTAGAAGAATCAGTCTGTGGTTCGTCAGGAAAGTAGAAATCAGGATAGTCAATAGCAGTTTGACCAGTTGCTCTCGCTTGAATGAAGTCTCTGTTCTTCTGAATCAAACGATAAGCAGATTGTCCTCTACGTAGAGGATCAGGTGAACCATTAGGAAGAACAACATCACCAGGAACAACCCAATCAGTTCCCCATGCTGCTTCATCATAATCGATAACAATTTGACCAAACGCGCGGTCAACAATCTCTTCACGGTTAGCAGTGATGAGATTTTTGGCATCAAAATAACGTTGATTGTCTCCAGATTGGAGATCTACAAGTCCAGGACGGTTGTCAATATAGTGATCACCAGGCATCAGCATAATGCTGAACTGGTCAAACCTATCAGGAACGCTTTCTCCACCAGAAGCAGGTAGGAATGAATAGCGCGCTACCTCAATAAAAGCTCTCTGGATGGTCTTAAAGGGACGTAGAGGACTATTACCTCTATTGTCTAGTTCATCAGTAGCATTAAAGTCGTCTGGTGATACGTAAAGGTACTTACCAGTCTTACTTGAGAACAGATTATCAAGTCTTGTTAGAGCCATAATTAGCCGAACCCTGGGTTATTCTTTCTTCTTCAATGTATTTATACAAGGGCAATCAAGGCAACCAATTGAAATTGATGACAATTCGATACCTGTTATCACTACAAGATACTCCACTGTGTTTTAATTGATTATCAAATATTAACATTCTATTTGCCACACTTTGAACTTTAGTGCCATTTTGGAACGAAGTATATCCATTACAGGTATTAACATAATATATTCCGGTAAATCCTGGGACGACATTATTACCATCACCAACATCTATATGGTATCCTGCTGGTTTAGGATTTAACATACCAACAGTTAAGTTTGCTTTAATCCTAAGTATTCTTGAATAATCAATTTTTTCTAATATTGGTTCGATTACATGATAATGATTACTCTTTTCTATCTGATAATCTACTAGATCATCCTCAATATATGTTGTGTTAATTTTAACAAATTTATGTACAAATTGAATATTTAATATTTTATCCAATTTAAATCTAGATCCACTAAGAATAGTAGATTTGCCCCATTCAAAATTTGATCTTACAATAGCAGTATTAAGTTTTTCATAATTTTCTTCTGATAAAAAGTTATCTATAATTTCCATAGTGTCGCTGAGAGGACTTGAACCTCCACGAGTTACCTCACTAGAACCTAAACCTAGCGCGTCTACCAATTCCGCCACAACGACATTTAAGGGGCGCTCCTTCTATACGGAGATCTTTTGTACTCCCCAAGCCTGCCACAGGACTTGAACCTGCGACCTGAGCTTTACAAAAGCCCTGCTCTACCAGCTGAGCTAGACAGGCATTCTTTTAAATTCAAACCTACCGTGCTTAGATCCCCAAATTTGGTGATGATTTGTTTGACAAAATCCAAGATCTTTTACACAATATTGATTAGATGTTAATTCAATTTCATTTTGAAGATAAGTATCTCTTTCATTCCATTTTACATAACAATCACATCCAGATAATCCTCCTGTAAAAGAAGATCCGTTAAATGTGAGTTTTACATCACAACCATCTTTTAATTTTATCATATCTTTAGTCAATTTGTCAAGATTTTTACTTCCAACAAATTGTTCTTTATTTACTATTTCATAATTGGTAATTACAAAATTTTCACCATTTTGAACAGGATGAAGTACAAACTGTCGGTATGGTTTAGTCAATTGATACGTATATGCTTGTTCTCCATAGAACCAATCACCCCATATAGGAGTGTGAGTCACTCGGATCATAGCATACTTTGATGGGTTTGAAAACGCCTGTATTTTATTTTCAAATTTTCCAGTCAACCATTCATATAAAGTTTCAATCATCTTGTGGCAATAGTTGAGGATTATCTAATTGAATATCAAATACTAACGGGTGGCATTCTTCTGCCATAAGATACGATGATGTTCTATACAGTTCTTCATCGTCCCAGTCTTTACCCAACAATGCTTCTGATTGAACAGAAGGATGATCTTGTATAATCTGGGGTAATTCATCAAAGGTATAAGGCATATCTTGGATAAAGTACATTCTCACAGTACTGCCCATATAGAAGCAATATCGTTGTGATAGTTGATATTTCATGGTAGTTTCCACAACATTATTATTTATGGAATGCGAGTAGGGAGACTTGAACTCCCACGAGATTGCTCTCAACAGATTTTAAGTCTGGTGCGTCTACCGATTCCGCCATACTCGCGGATGCTTCCTGAGAGGATCGAACTCTCCTTAGGCAAATTATGAGTTTGCTGCATTCACCAGATTGCTAAGGAAG
>Ga0181410_1000135_pt1 | contig 30520 bp, 42 predicted proteins | sample 33SPOviralmetaG_FD_130112 | JGI IMG/M metagenome (GOLD analysis project Ga0181410, IMG submission 130112) | Marine viral communities from the oligotrophic San Pedro Time Series (SPOT) site, San Pedro Channel, CA, USA - 33 SPOT_SRF_2012-06-20 | ecosystem: Environmental > Aquatic > Marine > Strait...
GGAGCAAACATAGCTGATCTGAATCCATGTATTACAGCCATATTGCAAAGGATCTGATCACAAAAATCTGATTTTCCAGAATTAGGAACGCCTGTTATTATACTCCATTCTCCCATTGCAATATTTAAGAGATCATTTGCATTATCAAACCCCATTGAATAGTTTTTTATTCCTGATTTATTAAAGCTGATCACATCATGCCATATAGTTTCTATATTTAAAACCCCATCCAAAGGAAATGATTTTTTATTGGTTTCAATCATTTCTAAGAGCTTTAATATTCCAAGAGATACCAAAGCATCATTTGCATCTTTAAAGCCATTAGAATCGATATATTTGCATCTGTATTTGCCTAAACGCCTGGCTAATTCATTCCTCAATGCTAATCCTGGATCATCAGAATCAGCAAAAATTATGATTTCCTCCATTTCATTAAAGTAATTGATGCAATTATCCAGATATTCTAATTTTTGAGATCCTGAGCTGGCTCCGTTAGGAACAGATATAACATTTTTGATCCCAGCTTCATGCAATGATAATGCATCAATCTCTCCCTCAACTATATAACAGGTTTTTTGGTTTTTAATTGAATCTAGATTGTAAAATATCAGCTCAGCATTTTTTTCCATTCCAAAGTTTTTCCTGGAATCTCTGTATTTTATATTTATGAGCTTATTATCTCGGAAATAATTAAAATTGATTGCTTTTTGTTTGCTATTTGTTTGACTAAAATATCTCAATGATTCAGTAATCTTAAAATTAATCAAAGTTTGCATTGTGATTGATCTTGATTTAAAATAATCAATAATTTTATCTGATAAATCCCCAGGATTTAAATCTGGCAATATATATTCAGTTTTTTGTTTAAATCTAACTGATCCAGCCCAATTGCAATTATGGCAATTATAGAAACCATCATTGATGTTTACTGATAAGCATGGATCTGATTTTTTTTTTCTAGTATGTGAACATTTAGGGCATTTTGTTTTAATTTGGCCATTAGATCTATTTTTTAGATCAATCCCCAGGGCCTGGAGCTCGCTTATTATATTCATTTAATTATGTTTAGTTTATTGTTTAATTGGTTTATATTGATAAGATCATGATCAAAAAGCCTGTAATTTCCAAAATATCTCCCTGATATGTTTTTATCCTGGAATAACATCTCTTTTGTAGCAAATCCAATGAATTTATAAGAGCTGTAAGGGCTAAATGATCTAAAAAAGGCATAAATATCACAATTTGATTTAAGATCTGGAGAGATCATTAATGGATAATCCCCAGATGTTGATTTAACATCAACAGAGAAACCATTATAATTTGCATCAAAATCATCTGATCCATTAGATTTCCTGTTGTTGTGTATTTTAAAATCAGGCATTAGATTCATCTCTTTACAGAATATAAATTCAGCTCCAAATCCCATCTTATTAAGCTCTAATCTCGGTTTTTTAGATTTTGTTTTTAATCCATCAAAGCCTGTTTTTTCTTTATTCTTTTGGCGTTGGTTTGCAACAAATGAGATTAATTCCATCTCATGATCCGTTAAATTGTAATATTTATTGTTGATCATTTCTTATGTATCTGATTATTTCTTTTATATCTCGATCTGATAATAATTGTTTTAAATGAAATTCAGTCAAAACTTGATTATTGGTATCAGCAAATAAATTAAAATCCTGATCTAAATAGAATTTTTTTAGCCCCTTAATCTTTTTAAATGCATCTGGCTTGCTTTGATCTTGATATAAATCAGCAAATCGATCAATATATTTTAGGCCATTTTTATCCTTATTCCTGAGTTTCAATAAAGTTAAAAATTGTTTACTCCAGAATTGATCATCTCTAAAATGTTTTGCAATCTTATATACAAGCCTGAGATCGTATTTATCCAGCCTCTCCAGCTTATCTAGGCAATCAATCCATGATTGTTTGTTTGATGCTGTTTTAGGCTTAAATTGATCAGGAAATAAATCAATAAAGTGAGGCAAAATGGTTTTGAGCTTTTTATTATTATTATATATATCTTTATTTATAATATTATTACTTTGTTGGGGATTTTCCGTTTTCGGATTTTCCGTTTTCGGTTTTCCAGGGCCTGGAGATCCTAGAGTTAAATGCAAATCATATCCCTCAAATTTACCTTTGGATCTTAGATCCTTTTTAATTATGAATCCAGCTGAGATCAACTCATTCAGAGCTGTATTAACGGCATCCCTCCCATTTTTAAAGTGCCCAGCAATAAATGAAACTGATATGCCATGGCCTGATCTGTGAGAAAAAAGCCAGGCATATAAGCCAGAGGCTTGCATTGAGATCCCTTTTTTGCGAAATATATTATTTGGAATTGCTGTGAATTGCTCTAATTCCTTTGGTTTAAAAATCTTTATGCTCATTAATTAACTTTTTTAATTCATCTGAGAAATCTCTGATCTGCAAATAAACATCAACAAACTGATCCAATGAGATATAATTATCTCCATGTTGCTCAAATAAAACTTCAATTAATAAATCAAACTCCGTTTTAGTCATTTTTCCAACAAACTCAAATTCAGGATCTGGATTATCTTTGTTGGTTGTTTTGCATCTAACTTTTTGCGTTGATTGATTGTAATAAATAAAGTTATAAAACATCATTAAAATATTTGTCAATGATTGCGACAGCATCATCAAAATTATACACTACATGACAGCTCCATTTTTTGGTTTTTAATAGATCTAGCCACATTTTTTGCTTTTCAGTTGGTTTATTGTATTTGATTTTAAATTCGATTGCTAATCCGTTAAATTCTTTATTAGGATCGAAAACTAAAAGATCTGGAACGCCAGCCTTAACGCCTAAATATTTGATTAGATATTGCTCCCATCTTGATCTTTTACCCTCGTTTGGAACATGAGTGTAAAGGGCCTCTGGATAATTAAATCCCATCCATGAAATCACAGCATGCTGTAATTTGTTTTCCTTAGTAAGCCATTTTTGATATTGATTGCTCATTGATATCTCTGCCTAAATTTAATTTAACGAATAATGCCTCCAGATTTGTTAGCCCCTGTTTACAAGATACAACAGAATCCTCAATAATTAATTTTTTTTGCATTCCATTATCACTAAACAAATAAAATTCATTCTCTTTTGAGCATGCTGGAGCAATGCATAAATGATAATATTCAGTTATATCTCTGTGATAATCCTGGATGATCTTAGTTGCATATTGTTCCGTACAATCAGCCATAAATGCAATCCTGGGAATCCCATAAGCTGGATCACTAACGTACATCTCCAGGATCTTTCTTTTTTTGTTTTTTCCAGATCCCATTTTATAATATTTTAACTCCAGAATCATCCAGATCATGCCATAAATGGCCAGAGATCTCTCCTGATTCGAGATAATTTTTATATTGATTCAATCCAGTTCTCCAAAGCATTTCCCCCTCCTCTAGCATTTCATCAGAAAATTTAAAAACATCAATCTTGTATGGATGAACATTCTCAATTGCAATGATCCTGAATGCCTTAGGATCTAAGCCTAGCATATATGAATAAAAATGAGCCTGGAGATGATAATTGAAATTTTTGCATTCATATTTAAATTTAGATGGTTTAATATTTCTAGTTGTTTTTATATCTCCAATCCATCCCTCCTTAAAATTTATTATATCTGGCCTGATCCTTATATCAATTCCATCATATTGGCCAAAAAATGATTTTTCAATTTCTCCTTTGCAATACTTTTTTGCTAGATCAATTTTATCTCTATTATGTTCCATTTGCTGGAGGATCTGATAATCATTATCATCTATGATCATTTTTCCCTCAGCTCGTTTATTATGCCAGGCAAATTTTTCTTTACCATCTTTTGATCTTTTATCAATCTTTGGCATTATATAAAATTCACTTAAAAATTTATCTTTTTCCAATAAAAAGGAATGAGTTGCTGATCCAATGATCATGGCCTTTGATTGCTCTTTGTTAGGATCTGGATGAATGTAATCATATAATGAATTTGAAACTATTTTCTTGATTCCTGAGCATGATATTGCTGGATCTGAATGGTATTTCTCATTTGAGATATTTTTCTTTTTTAAATTATTTAACATTGGATTTTAGTTTTGGATTATTTTCGATTAACTTTTGGAGATTACTTAAAGCTCTCCATGCGACTTTTGCATCATGTAAGATCTGATCATCATCTTTTGATCCAGAATCTATTAAATGCCTCATTAAAGCATCTAGATCATCAGTTGATTTATTTCGATCCCAATGCATTGGCTGATCAGGATGATGCTGTTTTGATCCAGCATAACTAACTTTAGCAACCTCTTGCAATGCATCAGGAAAATACTTTATTACGCCTGAATAAATTGGAATTTTTTTTCTACTCATAGCCAGCTGGTTTGTCATTTGTTTTATAATATCCATCCTCTAGAGCTCTGAAATCAATATCTAGGGCTGTGAGGATCTCTCTAAGGCCCTCTAATTCTTTTTTGTAATCATTAAACCCATAAAAACTAATCTTAGTTAATACGGCCTTATAATTAGTCATGTAAGTGATTTTTAATTCTGCTAAATTTGTAATTATCATTTTGTTAATTATTAAAGATTTATAAATAATTGATCAATCCAATATTCAAGTTTTAAAAAGATGATCGTAATAATCAAACAGCATGAGCTGAAAAACAAATATTGCAATTGGTAATTGTATTTTTTTAGTAATTTTTTCATTGTTGTAAATTTAAAAGGGCCATTCCAGGCCCTTATTATTATTCTCCAGATTCTCTGATGATGTCATCAATTGGATCATGATCATCATCAATAAAAATAAATTCTGTTGATGATTGCTTTATGATTCTTTTTGCTGGTTTTAGTGTATTTAATTCGTAATCCATAATTTAAAATTTATGGGGCCATTGCTGGCCCCTGGTTATTGTATTGATTAAAAGTTTTGTGCATGAGCTTGATTTTCTGAAAGCTCTAGATCAGAGTTTTTTTCAACTCTGGTTTTTATTTCTTTATGTAGTTGCTTAATTGCATTGAGAGTTCTTCGGATCTGGATTGTGTTTTCAAAATAATCTCTGCCCTCTGGCTTAGCGTATTCATTAACCTCTGCAATATATTTTGCCAAAAATACTGATTCATTTTCCATTGCATCTATATAAGCAAACCCATCATATATCCCATGCAAGTAATTTTTCATGGCATATAAAGATGATTCAACTTTAGGCATTTTTTGAATTAGTTTAAAGTTAGATCCATATTTCCATGCATCCAATTGATCTATTAATGCCGAAACCAAAAGAGATCTCTCAATGTTTGACAATGTTTCGTATTTTTTGAATCTGATAATTAAGTTAGAATTTTCCATTTTTTTAGTTTTTGTTTTAATTGTTATTGTTTGATGATGCTAAAATATGTAATATATTTCTATTTTTCACACTAAAATGAAAATATTTTTTAATTTTTTTTTCTTTACAGATAAGGATTTTGTTTCCTGTAAGATCTAAGTTTTTTGATATATGGATACCCCAGAGCCCTGAAAGTTGCTTAAAACGCTTAAAAATAGCCTCTAATTGGATGCTAGTATTTCACTAAAAACCAAAAAAAAGGCCCAGATTTCTCCAGGCCTAAACAAAAAACTAATCAAACAAAGTTTTTAAAATGGCAAATCATCATCCATTATTGGCTCAGTTGATGGCTGAGTGATGGTTTCTGATTTCTTTTGATATGTATTAAATTTAAAATTATAAGATCCATAATCATTTTTAAGGATCTGAAATTTGAATTGTACATTCCCATTATATTCTCCTTTTGCTCCCTCGATCTCTTTTGCATATGTTTTCAAATGATCGATTAACAATTTTGGAGTTAAAACTCCATCACATAAAACAAAATCAGGGGCATTCTCGTTTCTTTCAAATGTTTTAATCCCTGGAATGTTTAAAGGATTTACTGGTTTACTTTTATTTTCACTCATAATCTATTTATTTAAAGTTTCTAATTTATTATTTAATTTTTCTCTGTATTCTTTTTTCATCATGTATTTCTCAAATACATTTTGGATCATCTTTTGATCATTACAAATCATGGTTTTATTAAATTGATCCTCACTTAACCATTTACGATCTTTTGCTGGTTGCCTTGAATTTGTTGTTGTTGAATTAACCTCAACAGCTTTTGATCCAACAGCTCCCAGCATTTCATCAACTGATGCAAATTCCGTATCAATGCCAATCCCCAAATATCCTAAGGCACGCCCTAGAGCTGATGTTGAACAATTTTCCAAAAAGCTGGTTTTGTTGATGTTAGAATTATCCCTGTATTCATGAGCATGAGCCCTGGATATAACTCTGTTTTTATGATCCTTAATAATAACCTCCATGATGATTTCCTTATCATTACAATGAATGAGCTTATCCTCAATGGAGATCATTTGATCAGATTTATCATTCAACATTTTTGAGGCTCTGAATGATTTGAGCCGTTCATTAACAGGGGTATAATTTTTTCCCTTGATTTTAATTGTTTTCATGTTTTAATAATTAAGTTTAACATTGTATCAGCACAAAATCCCATCTCTTTAAGATCTTTAATTTCTTTGATCTTAAAAATATCTGGATTTTCCACTCTGGTTTTTAAAGTTGGCATCTGTATTTTTAGATATGATGCAACATCCTTTTTTCTAAGCCCCAGCCTTTTTAATTCGGCCTTAAAAAAGAGCTTAAACAATTCATAATTCATATTTTGAATTTTAACATTTCGCCAAATATAATGAAAATTATTTTTAATTTATTATGTTTTTTAAAAAAGAATTTTAAAATCAATCTTTGCCAAGTGTGATCTCATTTGTAATTGTAACATCCCCATTATCATAAGGATTAGGATCTGGAGCTTGTGTTCTTTGATTGCATAATGTTGCTGTGATATCATATTCATTTGCCTTTACATTGAATGTCATTTTATTAATTGAGCAAACATTTTCATCAGCCTCTGAGAAATCATTATTGCTAAAATTTGTAAAATTATCAACTCCATAAGCCATCCATAATTTATCACTAAATTTAATTGGTTTCTCAAATTTTGTATTCACTTTAAATTGCCCCTCATATACTTTCTGCCTAGATCTGTGATTATTTGCAATATCTTGATTTATTAATTCAGGTAAATTTTTTGCGATCTCTCTTTTTTGAGTTGCTGATCCTGGGATTGCCTGAGGCCTAGCCCAAATTGCAGTTGTAAAATTATCAATTGTAGCCCCTCCAGTATTTCCTTGAAATACAGATGCCTGGTAATTTCCGAATCCTCTGTTTTTGATTGTGATTTTTTCGGAATTATCAACTGAGTTTTGATCAATAGTTGCCTGAAATGTTTTTGGGCTCTCAATTAGATCCTCAATATAAATATTAACATTATCAATATAAACTCCTTTAAGCTCTGGAAATAGATCCTGGCTTGTGTTTGATGCTGAGCTTGATCCAGCTGGCCCAAAGAATGCCATGGGATTGAATAATTCAATTACAATATAAAAATCCTCATCAGCTCTGCTGGAGTTTCTACTAAATGGAGAGGCAATATTCCCGCTAAATTGTTTCCATTTATTATAGTTTGCCTTTTGCACCAATAAATTTCCAGGCCCATCATATCCAACCCCCACGTTATTCCAATTATTATCTGGATTATCAAAATTAGTATCTGGAAAAACAAAATTAGATTGATAAACTTTCTCCAGGCCCCCATTGACATTTGCGGATCCATTCGTTAGAGTTTCATATAAATAAATCTTATAAGGCAATGAAACGGCATTTTTTTCAACAAATACAGAGTTATCTGATGGGATTGGATCCATTTCAACATATACATCAACCTCAACTTTTATATTTTCAGTAAAGCCTTTAACTCTTAGCCTGTTGGTTGTATGCGAATTATATATAGATGTGCCCTCCCTGTAAGAATTATTAAAACTAGATTGCAGTTGTGCAAATCTTGATATGGTCATTTCCTCAATTGCATTTGTGAAAAATGCATAATTCCCTTGCTTTCTTATTTTGCTTTGGGTGCCTCTAATAAATCCATTGGGCCTGTAATTTGTTGTTGCATTTGATCCCCCCATATACCATCCAGCCTGATATGCAGTTTGAGGAAATAATCCATCTCCATTATATTCAAATCCTGAATTAGTCATGATTGCCCTTTTTTCAAATTGAGAGATATCAACAACATTAGCAATCTCTTTTATAGATGGTTTATAAAACTCTTTTAACTTCATTGCCCTCACTAATCCAGGAACAATTTTCAATCGATTATCCGTTTCATAAGCATAAAAATTTCCTGTTCCTGTTCCGTATTTATGCCATTTTGTTTTCCATGCAAAAGTGTTTTGAAGCCTGTTTCTGATTAAATCCCCCATACCATCAAAAGGAAAACTAATAAAAGTTCTAGCAAAATCAATTGCCTGTTGTTGGATGTAAGAATCCAGGAGCCCCTGGTTTTGATCAATCATCCAATATCCCTGGGCTTGATATATTCTGCAACCGATAGCCCTTAGCATATTAACCATCAGCTCCTTAGAATTGAATATTGCATATCCATTTTTAAATTGAAATGGCGTTGTTGAAAAAAGAAATGTTAAAAGCCGATCAGATAAAAAACTTGAATTGATTATATATTCAACATGAAAATAATTTGTTGAATGCCAAAACTGGAGAGATGTTGCCTCATTATCATCATCAAAATTTAGCTGTTTTAATACATTCCAAAAAATTCTGTTGAATCGATTTCCAGCCGTTCTCTCAACTAGAAATGCATCACGACCTTTTAAAAGAGATAAGCCATCAAACGCCTTAAATTTAAGCAAATTAGGCAATGGATTAATGCTCCTGGCCATATCATCTCCAACTAGAAATCCGATCCAGTAATTAACATATTGTGCATTTGCTCCAGAAATATCAAGATATCTCAAAATCACTTTATGTTTTTTTTCTGATGTAGTAATTAGATCATCAAACTGGTTTAAAGTTTCCTCATATAGCATGATGGTTGCTGATGATCCATAAATTTGTGAATATTCATTATCCTCCCCATCATATCTAATTATGATTGGAGATTTCCCTCCTTTTACCTGAGATGAATTTCCAGTATAATCTTTTTCCATTATGATCATCCTGTATTGATGCCCCTCAACATCCGAAAAATCCAAAGTATATTTATTTGCGTAAGCCATATTTTTTTATTGAGTATATCTGGATCTTGTTTGTTGCGTTCTCTCTAGGGCTAAAACCAGATTTTCTCCTGAGATCTCAAAGGATCCCCCCACATTTACATCCTGGGATCCAGATCCAATCATTGAGTTTAATTTACTCAATGGAGCAATTACTTCTGGATTCGATCGAGCTCCAGCGTATTCCCCCATCAAGCCCATTGTTGGCCCTGATACAATTCCACCCTTTGCAAATGCTGGTATTTTTCCAAATGATTTTGATACCAATGCCATTAATCCAGCAATAAGAGCTGGCATAATGAACGCCCCAAAAGGCATTTTTTTAGCTGTATTTGTTCCAGATTCAACGGCATTTGATGTTGAAACGGCTTTGCTAACAGCAATTTGCTTCATCCCAGTTTGCATCAAAGTTCCAACAAAAGCCTTTAATGGATTTGTTGATTGAGCTAATCCAGAGGCAAAACTATCAGCTTGCTGTAACATATTTTCGTTTAAAGCCTCAGATGTTCCTTGCAAAAATTGCTGGAATTTACTGGCCTTTTCTGTTAATGCTGTAATTTCTGGATCTCCTGAAGCTGATCCATCATCAGATCCATCATCTTTTTTAGGAGGATCCTTAATAACTGGAGCTGGAATTTCTATTGTTTGACCAGCAAAAAATCCCTTAACATTACTCATAAATCCTGAGGCCATATCAGCCCCCTTATCAACAAAGCCCTGAACATCATCCTCAGTAATAAATTCAATTTTTTCCCTACTAGAAGCCCCCTCAACAGCATCCTTAAAATGGCCCATTGCTGTTTTGCCAGATTCAGCGTAAAATTTGTTTACATCCTTAAATTGAGTTTTGAATCCATCTGCTATGGCATCCCCCATTCCTGAGAGCCCCTCCTTAACCATATCTAGATCAAAAGTAAACACACCTTTGATCAAATCTCCTAATCCTCCAAAAAGATCTTTAATTATTTTTAATCCATTTTGAAATGAGCTAACAACGAGATCAATATAAAGCCCAGCAATATCTCCAAATGTTTTGAAAAATGCCCCTAATCCATGGATCAATAAAGCAAAAGCATTTGATTCATTATATAGATCAATAAAATAATTTGCAACATCAACAATGATTTTTTTAATGCCATCCCATTGTGTGTAGATTATTGTAGCAATTCCAGCCAATCCAGCAATGACCAGCCCAACAGGGCCAAGTAAAGAGCCAATAACCCCTAACAATGTTCCTCCTAGTGATATTATAGTTGGCAAAACAATTGCAACCCCTGTTAGAGCTCCGATCAATAATTGAGTATCTGAATCCAGGCTCGTAAATGCATTTGCAACTTTGCTAATAGCGTTTGAAATGCCTGCCAAAGCTGATGCAACCATTGGCAAAATTACGGCTCCAATATCACTCATTGATGATTTAACGCCATTCATTGCCTGATCTAGCTTAAAACTTGATGATTTTGTGGTTTCGTTGAATGCCTCATCCAGAGCTCCATGAGAGTTCTGAATACTGGCCAAAACTTCTTTATAAGCATCCCCCTGAGATCCAGCTGTTCCTAAAACAGCTGTTAAGGCTCTAATGTTTGGAAATAAGCTAGCCAAAGCATCAATATTCCCTCCAGTTGCCTCCATAAGCATTTCCAAAGTTCCAGCTAATCCATCAGTTGATAATTTAGATCTAAGCCCCTCAGCTGTTAGGCCAAAAGTTGCCATTGTATCTTTTGCATCCTGAGTTGGTTTTGCTAATCCAGCCATGATGGATCTCAATCCTGTAACGGCTGAGGCTGAATCGATCCCTAATCTTGTGAATGTTGCAACTGATGCCCCAACTTCTTCAAATGAGATCCCCATTGTTTGGGCCATTCCTACAACTCGGCCCAATGTAGGAGCTAATTCTGAGGCCTCTAGATTCCCCTGTTCAACAATTCTCTTAAATACATTCATGGAATGAGTTGCAGTCATCCCCTCCTTTGCATAGGCATTCATTACCCCTGTCGTTGCTCTCGCAATATCTTTTACCTCTCCCATTCCAACGGCTGAGGCTTTTGCCGACATTTCAAGCAATTCCATTGCTGGAGCTCCTTTAACTCCAGCTGATGTTACAGCAAACAAAGCATCAGATAAATCTCCAGCTGATCTAGCTGTTGTTAATGATACTCTTTTAATACTATCGCCATAAAGTTTAAAGTTTTCGGCTGAATCTCCAACTAAGGTTTTTATCTTAGTCATGTTTTTATCAAACGTATTTGCCAGCATTGTTGAAGCACCTCCAACAGCCATTAGAGGCAAAGTCATTGATCTTAAACTAGATGAAAATGATTTTAAGCCAGCTCCAGCTTTTTTAAGCCCAGCCGAAAAGCCATTTGTTCTGGCTCCGATATTTACCATTAATTGTTTAACAGCCATAAAAATAGAATTTAAACAAATTTACGATTTTTTATCTTGTTTTTTTTTGTAGTGATCCAGGGGATTTTTTACAGGCCTATTAAAGTTTTTAACCTTTTGAACAAATGATTGATATTCGTTTTCTGTTGATTTTGGCTTTCCAATATCTAAGAGATCATCTTGGGGTAATTTAAACATTTGATGGGGCTTGATCATAGCTCCCTTTTTAATCCCTGATGTATTGTACATCATAGTGCTATTGAATCTAACTAATTCCCAATAAAGAAATTTTTTGAGTAAATGATGCTCAGCCATGAGCTCATTTTCTTTCCATGTAGATCTCCAAAAAAGATCAGGCAAAATTCCACATTCAGCAATATAAAAATCCATAATATCATCTAGAGATATTATTTTTTTTTTGCCTTTGCTGTTGTTTGTTTTACGTTTCTTTTTATTCCTGAATTGATTGAGTTCCCTAAGATCCTGGATTCCATCATTGCCTCCATAAGCTCTCCCAAAGTTTCAGGAGTTACATCCTCCAGCCACTCTCCCAGCTTATATTCATTGAAGCCTAGTTCAGAACCATCCTCCTGGGCATGAGCCAAGAGAGCTGAGTAAATTAGAGCTCGTATTGCCTTAATACTAACTGATCCCTCAAAATAGCCTCCAATTTCCTCAATTGTGCATCCTAGGGATTCAGTAAAGTTGGCCCAGAAATTCATGCTAAAATGCATGATATAATCTTTGCCGTTGAGTTTGATATTATAATATCCTCTCCTTTTATTCGCCATGTTAATTTTTATTAATTAGTTGATTTCGTGATTGCTCCTGTTAGAGTAATTGATCCAGAATAAGCAACTGGAGATTCCATCTCAGCACTCATTTCAACTGAATCAAGAAACCCCTCAGCCGTATAAATAGCATCCCCTGTTACAGCTGTTCCAAATACACAAGTTATCTGAGTTCTCGCTAAAACAAAATCAGCCAATTCAATGGCATTTGTAGAATCTGAATAATCAACCAAACCATCAAAAGAAATTGATCCAGAGATCACTCCAGCAATATGCTCAGCAAAACCATTTGAATCTTTTGTTGTTGCCTCTGGCAAATCATTAGATAATGATAATGAGCATGATGTTGTGTGCCCTAAAGTATTTCCCTCAATTTTCAATAAAAGATTAGTTCCGTTAAAAACATTAGTTGTTGGCATAACCTATAAAATTTTAATTATTAATTTATTCAAAGATACAAAAATTTCTCTTTATGCATTATTCCAATTTATTGCAGTTGTGGCCCATGTAATATAATCATTTTGGCCCCAAATTGGATTGTCGTAAATCAGTAATAATTTGATTTCCATTTCAATGCTAAAATCAGCTGTTGATTCTAGAGCTCCAGTTTGTGATGCGTTTGTTATAAAGCCAGATCCCTGAAAATTAGATCCAGTTCCAGTTTCAATATAAAATTCCACCAAAGTTCTTTGCAAAACATAATCAGCCAGCTCTGTATAATTTAAGGGATCTCCATATCTAATCAATCCACTAGCTGAAAATTGAGCATTTCTAATTCCAGCAATTACCTCTGTAAATCCATTTGAATCTTTTGTTGTGCTATCAGGTAAATCAGCCCCAATTGTTAAAGAACAGCTGTTTGAATGGCCAATGATTTCATCATCTGAGGCTCTAAATAATGCGAAATTTGTTCCATTTACTTTTGCCATTATGATCCAATTGTAATATCAACATTATTTAAGAATGTTCCAGCAACATTTAATTCCTTATATCTGATCATAATATAATGCACCTGATTTGTTGTATGTGATATTTGACGATCTGGATATCTTGAATAAAGCCAAAGCCCTCTGTTTTTTCTGTTGATTGCATTTGCTGGAGTGTTTGGAGTTGATGATTTTGATGGATTATATAATGTTTGGCCAGCTGTATTGCAAATCTGTAATGCCATGCTCCAGTATTGCCTGAATGCCCCTGTGCTAACTAATCCATCAAATTGGCCAATTGCATAGGGATCTTGCCTCCCAGTATCAACTTGCACCCAATTTCCAAGAGCATCCCCTGTTTTTAATGTGATAATATCTCTAATGTCATACATTGCAAATTGCTTTGTTGGCAATATTTCAACTGGATTTGAGTTTAAATTATCAAAGCCTGTGCCTTGAATTTTTACAACAATTGATTTAATATCCTCAACCAAAACCCCACTTTGATTAACTCCTAATGTATATTTTGGAAATCTATCCTCCCCAGTTCCTAGGCCAAAAAATTGCCCCTGGCCATATGCTCCCATTTGAACATAATCTAACCCAGGCCCAACAAATAATTTTTTAGTTCTAACATCTAATGAATTGCTCCTAATTGTTCCATTTACATCCAGAGCTGATCCTGGATTATTTTTTCTGATCCCCACTCTTGCAGTTGATGATGTTAAATGTACATCAGATTCTGATTCAATTGTTGTTCCTCCAGTAGTTGGATCAACAGAGGCTCCATTTATCCTATCAGCTTTAATGCTAGTTCCTGGAGCTGATGCCTCAATATATGCATCCTCATCCAGAATTAATGATGTATTAAGATCAGCCTCAGGATTTCCAGTAACAGGATCCATATATGAGGATGTAATTACTGGAGCTGATATGTAGCCATTTACATTTACATATTGCTCAACTTCAAGTTCCTCGCATTCAATTACGTTTGTTACTAGATCATCTGTTACATCAACATTTCCATTAACTTGAAGATTTCCATTTACCTGGGCACCCTCTCCAGTTTGCCCAATTTCTATTGATAAAGTATTTCCATCTCCATCCTCTAGATTTTGCAATCCATTTACTGGAAATCCTGTTGTTGAATCAGCTTTTTTTACTAATCCGTTATAAGTATCTTGAATTTGTTGTCCTCCTAAATCTGCCATAATTTATTTTTTAAAAATTTTTTCTGCCGATCTCATTCCGAAATATGAGGCATATGTTGTGGTCAAAAGGATCTTATATAATTCGATCCATTCATTGTTAATGTCAAAAGCTATCTCCAAAGAATCAGCAACTACAAACAAAAATAATGAAATTGTCAAGAACATGAGAGTTAAAGGCCGAACAGATTTTGATAATTTATTATCTGATTTCATGTCATAGCCCCATCTGTTTGATATCTCATTCATTTCTTTCATCTCTTGATCCAGGATCATTTTGGCCTGTTCCTTATCAGCTGGAGGCATCTCTGGATCCTTATCAATTAAATTCTTGACTATCCCCAAAACTCCAGAATCAGGCATCAAATCTCCAACAATGTTTAAGATCTTTGAGTTTTTTCCTAATAAGAATTGGCCCAATTTAGTTTCTTTGAATTTCTTTTTTTTATTTTCCATTTATCTAGATTTGTGCAAATTCTAATTTTGCATTAAAACAGGGGCACGCTTTCGAGCTCCATTCATTATGGCCTGAGATCCTTGCATCAGGATATAATTTTCTTAAATCTTTTAATAATGATCTAAGCTGATATTTTTGTTGATCTGTTCTTGTATCTTTTGGAGCTCCATCCTGATCAAGCCCTCCAATATAACAAATTCCAACGCTGGATCTATTTATGCCACGAACATGAGCTGGGATCCGATCAACATTTCGGCCCATTTCAATTGTTCCTCTTTCATCATTTCTGATCACATAGTTGTATCCTATACCACTCCAGCCCCTATTTTTGTGCCACTTATCAATATCCTCAGCTGAGAAATCCATACCCTCTTTTGTTGCTGAGCAATGGATCACAATGTGTTTTATTGTTCTTTTACTTTTTACGCTTTGAATCATAATACCATTTTTTACTTTTTTTTTTACATTTTTGGCTTTGTTCTTTGTCGCAATTGCAATCAGAATCTAAGCAATCAAATTTCCAGATCTTAGAATATTTTGCATCATATCCAATAAGATTTAAAAGCCAGTTTTTTATTTTATTTATTATTTTTTTCATTCCTAAGTTCATTTTTTTTATCATTAATTACTGGAGCAATATGCATCTCATATGCAATCCATATCCATATCATTCCTAATATTATTAAAGCTGTGATCATAATGTTAAATTAATTCCCATTTTCATGAAGCTCAATTCTTTATCCCAGAACTGAGTTTTTTCAAATTCTGTAAATACGCCAAATGATTTGCTCAAATACCATCCCATAATAATTCCATAATTGTAATCAATCCATTTATCTGATCCAACATGGAGCTCATAAGAGAAATCCTCATTGCCATAAATATGCTTATGGATTGGATAAATAGAGCCCCAGGAATGGAGCCAGAATCGATTATCTCTATATATATAATAATCAACTCCGAAAACGCCTGATAATGTTGCTAAGGTGCCAATTTTGTTTAATTCCTCACGATTGTAAGAATTAACAATTCTCCAATAATGATTAGATCTAAAATCCTGATCAGTATCAGCAATTCGATCTCCAGCTGGATTGCTCCACCACCAATCAGCATCATCCAATGATCCATCATTATCATAATCAATTCCATAATAATGATCAACAAATCCACGATCATAAGCTAGATCCCACCATGGGCTCGTTTCTAAATAATCATCAATGGGTAAATATCCAAATGGCTTGTGAGATCTCACAACGGATCCAATTGAAAATGATAGGTTTTTACTTTTGCCAATTGGCAATCTAATTCTTATATCAGCCGACTTATAATCTAAATTAATCAATCCATTCTGTTGATATTCAACTTTCCCCATCCAATAATTGGCCATGTATCTCATGAAATATCTTTGGGATTGAAATTCTCGGCCTTGCTGTTTTCCTTTTGTAAATTGAGCCAAATATTCTAAGCCATTAATTGATCCAATGTTTGAGGATAATGAATAATTTTGCTCAGATCCATCATAATATTTTTGAGCCTTATTCTCATAATCCATCCTGGCAATTTTTCTGATCCCAAAATTCAATGAAAAATCATTTTGAGTTTCTGGAGATGTGTTAATTAAATCCCCTCCCTGTGTTACAAAATAAGTTTCATTCTGGAATAATGGAGAGCTCTCAGAATAACTGGAATAAATTGTTGAATATTTAAACAAGTTTTTTATAAACTTGAATTTTTCTTTTTTTTGTGCTCCAGCATTAAAAGTTATTAATGCTATAATGATAATTAAAATTTTTTTTCTCATAGTTCTTTTTTAATAGTTTGAAATTAATTTTATTTTTTTTCCCTTTACTAAACAAAGGCATTGAAATCCCAATACTCAGCCCCCCTAATGTTGTGGCAAAAATATCATTTGGATCAACCTCTCCATCAATCAACTCTTTTGATACTCCAGCCATAAATGCTGTACATAAACCACTCCAAAAAGCTAAGTTTTTATCCTCTGTTTTATAATAAACATAAGAATAAACCGAGCCCCCTGTGATCACGCCTCCAGCATAATGCAACAATTTATCCTCCTGGATATTTTGTGCTTGTAAGCTGGCCATGAACAGGCCTAAAATTTGGATGACAATAAGCCATCTATTTCTTTTTGAATTTTGCCAATACATTTGGGATCTAGTTTTAAGCTAATTCCAGCCTCAAATCTTTTTATCTCATTTCCGTTGTGATAAATTATGATGGTTGGAACAAAGCTGATTTTATCTTTATTAAATATTTCCTGATCCGTTTCTAAATTAAATTTGAATGTATTGTATTTTTTGAATTGATCCAAGCTGAGCTCTCCATCTTTTGAGAAATCAGCTGAGTATTGCACGATTGAAATTTTATCCTTATAATTCTGAGAATAAAGAGTAACATTGAATAAAAGGAATAAAATTAAAGTTCTCATGCTAATTTATTTTTTTTGATATTTCATAAAGCCTATCATCAATTTTCTCATTAAATGATTTGATCTCAGTTAGATCCTCCTTTATTGTTTTGACATCAGCCTCAACTTTCTCAATTACAGATCTGGTTAATTTATCCTTAAAATCAAACTCGATTTTATTAACCTCAGGAGCTGGCAATCTTTTTGCCTCATCAATCTGAGCTTGTAAAGTAAAATATGTTGTGGCTAATGATATTGAAAATCCAACAATCATGATTAAGGTTTTTAAATCTAATTGGATTTGGCTGTTTTCTGAGATTTTTGCTGGCTGTTCCATTATTTCTCCATTGTTTTAAAATTTATGTCAATTATTGATCTAACATAATAATGATCAGATCTCATCTCTTGTAAAAAATTAATATTATCTAATTCAACTGAAAATATTTTGTATTGTATTAATGGATCTGAGCTTTGATCGTACCATGGATTTGATGCTTTTGTGATAATTTGATCAATTAAATTGTTTGTGATAAAATTGCATTGCTTATCCCCTCCAGATGATCTCTGGAATCTAGTATGCACCTCAAAAGTGATGATATTATCAGATCCAAAAGCTGATTGATTTTCGTTTGATCCTGTTGATGAATTTGATCTCATAAATATATATGGATATGGCAAACTCGGGAGCACCATATTCACAATTTGAACAACATTCCCAAATTGATTGTTTTCTGTATCTCTGACATCAAAACCCTGATCCAGCAATAATTTTCTGATTTGTGGTTGAAAATTTTTCATTTTTTAAATGCATTTTTTATTCTCTTTTGAATATTATCAAAAAGTATTTTAAAATTTTTATTTGCTGATGGAAATAAATGAGGCCTGGCTGGCAAATTTACAGCCTTGATCCCTTTGCCCTTAAATTGTAAAGCATAGGAATCAGGGATCCCCAATGCTGATAGTTCCTTAGTATCCACAAAGGATCCAGTTCCAAATTCAACATATGGAGCATATAATTTTTTATTAAAAACTTTAGCTGATTTTTTAGATTTCTCTGCAAAATAGCTCTGAGATAATTTTCCAGTTTTTTTTGGAGCCATTTGTGAGGCATCTTTTGCAGTATTCAAAGCCCAGGCTCCAAGCTCTGAGCTGAGGCCTTTTTTATCAGTTTTCTCCAGTTCTCTCATAACTCTCCTAAGGCTAGCCATTTGAGCTGGATTAATTCTTATATCTGGTTTTATGCCTCCCTTTTTTGCCATGTTTTAACTTGTTAAAAGAGCTTCCTCTGTTGTTGTAATTACTTTGATCTCAACAAAATACTTATATGATGAATCATAAATATCAATAATTTTATATCTGTAAGGAATAGAAACTAGAGATCCACCACCACCAGGAATAGGAACAAAAGGGCCATCTCGTTTTGTAATAACGAAATCAGCCAGCACCCATTTATCGAGCCTCTGAATTGATTTTTTTCTGCAAATAATGGTTGCCTCTTTAAACTCGGTCATTTTGCCATTAACTTCTTTCATTTCTCCACTTGTGGGAATCCATTTGCACCAAACATCAAACCCATTCTGGCCACCATCATCAGCTCTATATCCCCCATATTGATCAGTAAAGTTCTCAAATTGTGATATTGTAATTCTTGTATTTAGATCTCCAGGCTGTATCATTATATAAAAGGAGTTTTAAATTTATCCAATAGCTCTTTTACGTTTGATGGCACCTCATTAATGGCTTTACCAGCAACAAAATCAGCCCTGTAATCATAAAGATTAGCCATTGTTTTATGTAATGCCGTTTGCAATGTTGAGGATCTAAGCGTTTGAGATGGAGTTGTGTATTCAATAATCACATCTTTGAGAGTTGAATCATTGAATTTAATTTGAGTTTTTTTCAACCCCATAAATTTCCAATCAGTAATTGAATTATCATCTATATCTTTCACGCTAACAGCTGAAACATCTAGATCATCATAGTTGAAATTTGCAAACGGCAAAACCACAACCCCATCATTTGGGAGCTCTGGCAAAAAATATTGCCTTTGTTTACTCACGAAATCAACCCCAGAATAGCCCTCAATGAGCTCTAAGGCATAGGATCTCATATTTGATAGGATTGTATCATCCTCATTGTGATCCACCCTTAAATAGGCCTTAATTTCATTTATTGCAAAAAGCGTTGTAATATCCCCCAGCTCAGTATATTTCATTTGATCCATCATTCTGCTGAATTATTTATTGATTCATTATACTCATCTTTTGATATAATGCCATCATTGTTTTTATCGATTTTAGCAAACCCTTTTTTTGCCTGAGCTTTTGAGGCCCACCCCTTAGAGCACCATTTTTCTGCAATCTTTTTTTCAACATCATATTCCTCCCCCTCTTTGTAGATTTTTTTTGTTGAAATGATCTCTGAATTTATAATAATTTTCATGATTTATATTTTATGTAAAGATAAAAAAAAAGAGCCAGATGAATTTCCAGCTCTTTCTAACCAATACAATAAACTAATTATGAAAAAAATTTCAGTTAATTAATGCAAAGTTATTAAAATTTTTTTTGTACTTGCCTCCAGGAGTTATTTTAATAGATTTTTTATGGCCATTATTTTTTATGATATAAAATCCATTATGATCAGGCACATAAATTGCAAAATAATCAACCTCGTTTTTTGTGTAGCATTTGCCCCTAGTAAGCATCACATTGATTCCAGATCTGCCAGGAGATACAAAGCAATTTTCTTTTTTTGATTTTACCTGGATCCTAATTATTTTGGATCCTGTATCAACTAGGAGATCATATCTAGATGAATCCAGCATGGGCTTTGATACAATATATCCAAGCTCCATGAATTTTAATGCAACTCCATATTCAGCATGAGCCCCCTGTATATTACAATTCATTGATTTTTAAGTAAAAAAAAAGAGCTTAAAAGCTCTCATTAATAATATTCAATGCCATTTTAACAACTTGATCATTTGTTTTTTCATCATATATGTAAGAATAACAAACTGATGAATATGATCCTGAAATTGTTGTTGTGAAATGCATAAATCAAAGATAATATTTTTTCACAAACCTATTTAAATCAGATGGGAGGCTAGATCGCTTTCTTCAAAAAGTTCAAATCTGTTCATTAATACCATTGCTGGCAAAAGAGGAACGGATTTAAAAATTTATCCCAAAGCGAAACGCCTCCCAAAATAATGCACTATGGGATCGAGATTCCCACATGGAAGAATGAAACTCTCGCGGGATCATTCGGCCAATGCATGAAACAAATATACAAATTTTTAAATAAATGAAAACAGAAAAGGCTAGTATAAACTAGCCTGATTATCAATGCAATAGGTAAAACAAAGTAGGATCTCCGAACAGCTTTCCATGAGTATGGATCAAAATTGATCCTGGAGGCCTCAAATAGATCCAATTATGTTTAGTTAATTGCTGGATCTCAGGAGTTTTTTTGCCTTTTCTTTTACTGGATCTAGCCTGTAAACAAACTCAATGCAAAGCAATCAGATCCATTGATGCAAATATACAAAAAAAAAGAGCCCCAAAAATGAGGCCCTTTAAAATAAAAACTAAATTATTTTATTACGGAGTTAAAGCCGTTATTGCTGTACTGAATGTTCCTTGTACAAAAGCATTTGGATTGTAGTTGGTTAATGCAACTCTCTCCTTAACTCTAATTGTAACAAATCCCTCTCTGACATTTACGCCATCCTCACGATAGATCCCTAAGCTGATTCCCTCTCTCACCCATAATTGAGTACCTAGAGCAAAATTTCCAACTAAGAATTTACCAGCTGTAACAGCTGTATTCATAACAACTGGAACGCCCATAAAATTAGGCTGTAAACCAGCATAAACTTGATCCTTTAAATATGCATTATTGCTATCTTTTAATAAAAGGATTTTATGAAAATCAGATGGATTTAAACATATATAATCAGCCTGATAATTAGCCAAAGCTAATTGATTCATTGATGCAACTAATACATCAAACTCATTGGCATCTGCAACACTTGATGCAAATGATCCAGCTGAGAATGCTGATCCATCAGTAAATAATCCAGATAAATTTGGATTTGATCCATTTCCGTTTAAGATTTGATCATCCTCAACAGCCATGATTTTTGATGGTACTCTAGCCGATAAATAAGAAACTAATTGCTTATAATCATCCATCATTTCCTCAGAAACTCTCAAATAAGTTCCTAATTTTCTGACATTTGCATCTTTAGCCTCTAGTTCAAAATCAGTTTGAGATAATGTTGCTCCCTCTTGTTTGAATGAAGCTCCATCAGAATATGCAGTTTCTTTCACATATCTAACAACATCTGAATCAGTTGATCCGATTGGCATAATCTCTCTAATATGAGATGGCTTTGATGGATCAAATTTTACGCCCTCAACTCTAGTTGGAGCAATTACATCCCCAGTAAAATCTGAGGAAATTTTCATATCAGCCTTTAAAATTAATTCTGCTGATCTAGCACCTTTTTGGAATGCATCTAATCCTCCATCCTCGATTGCCTTAGATAGAGCTGATTTGAAGCTCGTAGGAGCCTGGTTTTTAGCTTCAAACGCCTTTTTGTTGATCATCTCTGCATCATCTAATCTCTTATTAAGAGTTTCGATTTTTGCATTAGTATCAGCAACAATTCCAGCATTATCAGCTTTGATAGTTTCAACTACTTCCATTGATTTTGTTTCAATTTTTGAATCAATTTCTCCAGCTAAACCATCTAACGATTTTTTTAAATCTTCGTTCATGATAAATATTATTTTGAGTAATTTTTTACTCGGTTATACAAATAATTAATGATCTCATCATTATTGATTTCTTTTATTATCTCTGGCTGAGTAGTGATAACAGCTGGCTCAGTAGTTTTAGCAAATAACGATTTCAATTTTAAGATCTCTGCTTCAATAGCATATCCCAGATCATCTGAGATATTGCCCTTTCTGATCAGTTTGCAAAGCTGATCATATCTTTTAAGTGTATTATCAGAAATTTCCTGGGCTGATTTTACATCCAGGATCTTAGCTTCATCATTTGATGCCAATGTTACGGCTGAAATTTCAAATAATTTAACCTCAGTCATTTCTCGATATCCCTCTTTATTTTCTTTTTGAATTGGCATTATTCCAACTGAGTTCTCATTGATGATCCCCTCTTTCATTAAAGTATAAACATCTCGGCCCAGCTGTGTATCAGCCATTTTTGCCTCGAAAACTAATCCCTTATCATCCTCAAAAAGCTCATTCATTTTCCCAATGGGCTGATCCATTTTATGTTGATATAAATATTTAACTCTGGATCCGTTTTCCTCAATTGTTTTTTTATATGCTCCCTTTCGTATTACATCCCCATCAGAATCCTTATTATCAAAATAAGATCCATATCCCTGGATGATCATGCTTTTATCATCAGCATCTCGAATCTCTCCCAATGGAGCTGTTTTAAATAGTATTGCCATTTCTTTATTTTATTACAAATTTAATCAAATTTTAGTTATTAATTTTTTCCCTGAGATCGATATGGTTTTTTATATTGTTTTGATCTTTTAGATCTACTCAAATTTTTTGAATGGATCCCTTTGCGTTTTTTTTTAGCTGGCCGTTCATAAGCCACAAAATTAATTCCCTTTTTTGCCATCTCTTAAAATTATTTCCCCTCCATCATAAATATTATCATCAATATCAGGATATTTTATATCCAAATATTTATTTTTTTTATATGCATCAAACATCATTAATAAAATAACCTCCCTATCAAGATCAAAAAGAATCTCAATATCATCAATATCCATGGCATCTGGGAATTTCTCATAATATTCTCCCAGGATATTGATTGCTTTTTTTACTTCATTTTCATCCATTTTTTATTTTTTTCATTAAATAATTAATTGCGTTTGATAATTGTTTTGGCAATGTAGCCAGCCAATCATCAACAACGCTGATCATCTCATTGAATAATCCTTTGTTAAATTTCTCCATCCAGATATTTCCAAAAAATTTGTTTTGGAACATTTCGGCAATGGTTTCAGCTTTGCCTTTTTTTGTCATGTAATTTATTGAATGGCCAGAGCCTCTGTAAATACTAACTAATCCCTCCAGCATATCCAGCTCATAAAGAGCATCAGTTTTCATTTGGCTCAATATACGCTGAGGATTCACATCATCCCCATGTTTTGAAACCAATTTCACATAATCATCATAAAGATCATCCCCATATTTAGCTCTCAAAGTTTTCTCAATTTCTCTGTAATACTCAGCTCTCCCTCCCCTATCAAGAGCCTCATCAAATTTGCTCTGCAACGCTTTCAGATCTGCACTCCTTTTTTGTGCTGAATCCAAAATTTTAACTCTTATCTCTCGGCTTTTTGCTTCAAATTTGTCAAAAAACCTCTTAAAAATAGGATTATTCACTTTATATCTTTGAATAATTCTTGATCCTGGCCTAAACCATGTTGATCCAATATTAAAATAATGATCAATGGCATGGCCAAACTCATGCACAAATGTTCTAATTCTGCTGGTATTAAAGCCCTCTCTCAATCTGTTTAATGAAACGACTGGATTTTTATCATCAACCCATTGAATAGTATCTCCGATTTTTCTCCCTATTTGTTTACCATTAAAATTTGCTCTCCCTGGGATCCTCCTTAATCTGAGCTCCATTTGATTTTTTGATTTACTAAGTAATCTCAAAAATGATTTATCTAAGCCCTCCATCTGATCAATATATTTCCCCAGATTATTGCTGATCCTGGAGAAATCCCCAGTAATAGCTTGATCTAATGGATCATCAGCTATTGAGGCAATTGCTGAGGCTGTTGCTGTTGTTGATCCTGTAATTGGAATTGCATTAGAAATCCCTGTTGTTACTAGGGATCCAGTATTTGAAACCAGCCCAAAACCAACATTATTTAAATCTCCAATTGTTCTCTCATTGTAGGTTTTAGGGATGTAAAAAGTTTTGCAAGTGCAATTACAAACATTCCCAGCCGATCCAGCTGGATCTCCAGCAAACATCATTAAATCAGCTTTACCATCATCAGCAACAACAAGAAATTGCTCGCTTTCATCAATAGTTTCTCCATCCAATTCCATATGGCCATCCCTGGATGTAGGTAGAAATGAGGATTGCCAGGTTTTATTTAGTGAGCTCTTATCAAACATTGTTAAGGCTGATTCCCTCATTGCCATGTTTGAGGCTGTTGTGGTTTCAGTTCTCACGATCCTGGTTGCCTGTACTTTACTAAGGTTTCTCATGGATCTCCTTAGGATCCTGGTTTGCTCTGGAACGCCTAAGCTCATGAATTTAGGATCCCTCATAAATTTAGAATACAACTTATTCAATTGGGATCTCTGGTTTGCTGTTAAGCCTGTAATTCTTTTTGCTGAGATCTGAGCCGATACATTTGCAAAAGTTTGCTCCCATGTAGTTTGATAATCATTGGGATCAATTGATTTTGTTACCCATGATTCAAAATTTTTGGCATACCAGTTTGCAAAAGAGAGGCCCACCTTAACATATAAAAATTTATATGCTTTTGTCCAATCATTATCCTTGAACAAAAAAGGAAAATCTGTTTTGTTTGTAGAAATAAAATCTGGAATGGTTGAAATGTACTTATTGAAATAAAGATCATTAAAAGATTTGATCATTGATCTCTCAATAATTTTATATCTTTTATCATAATCCCTAGAGAATTTATCTAGTTTAATCATTTTTATATTTGTTTCTTATCCTGGTAACAAAAGGGATCATTGATTTTCCACCCCAAAGATTATAAGAAACCCATCCAGCATCTTTATAAGGCTCATCCTGGTATTTAGGATTGATTTTTTCATTGCCCTTGTGCCTCATTAAAAATGAATAAATATCCAGAACATCCCTAAAACTCAAATCCTCTCTCTTAGATAGCTGTTTAGCCCTGTTCCAGCCTGTTGTTGTTCCTCCTTTTACCTTAGATCCATGCTTATCTTTAAGCTCCAGCATTCTCTTTGCATTGTTTGATGCTGACTGAGGATATCCATCAAAGATCATTTTGTATGGATCCTCATCTTTTTTTCTGTATTTTTCTTTTGATGATAATGGATGATCAACTGGCAAAAGATCTGTATCATGTTTTCCTGATCTAAATTTGCCATTTTTTAGTACATATAGAAATGAATTTACTCTGGCCATGGCCCATTGCTCTGGAGATGATACTGATGGCCTAACTGAATCTGGATTTGTTCTGTAAGCTCCGATCCCTCGCTTATATACAGCATAAAGAGTTCTCACATTTGTTTTTTTGCTTTCAGAATTTACATCTGCATTATGATCATCAGCTTTTTTTTTTAATGCTTTCTCTAATCTGGCTGTTAATTCTTTTTGCTCTGGATCATTATCAATGGCATCCTCATAATCCTCATGAGTATCAAAAGGCATATAAACATCCTCCCCATCAAATTGATGAACATGAGATCCAGATCCTCCTAATTCCTCAGCTCGATCCTCAGCCTCCTGTTGAGTTGTATATACATCATTCATCCCTGGAACAGCTCTTTTTTTCATCAATGATCTTAGAATCTGTTTTTCCTCTTGTTCTGAAACCTCCAGCTCTATTGGCTGAATATCATTCTGATCAATGCTTATATCATTGCTTTCAATTGGCAAAAGGTTTGATGGAATGTAATATGTATTCATTTGATCATTTTGTTCATCAACTCCATATCCAGTTGCAATTCTTTTTTCATTCGGAGTTAGCCACCAAGCTGAGCTCATTTGATTCACAACTTTCTCGGTTTCCTCCTGGAGTTCTGGAACAGATGTAAAATCAAAATCGATTTTTATCTTATCTCCAAATTGAGGCATCAGCCATCTGTTTAATTCATCTCTGATCTTTAACATCTCTGGCAATATTGCATTTTGATACAATGATTTTTTGGCCTCTTTAACATTGTTATAAGTTGAGGATTCAGTATTGTTTAGCAATACAGATGGAACATTGTAGATATTGCAAAGATCTTTAATTGATGCATTGTATTGCTCAATCAAACTAAGATCTGAGGCATTCAATCCAAAATTTACCCAGGACAATTTCTTTGGAGTTATGATTATATCTCCAGCATTATCTGATCCTTTGTATTGCTGTTTGAATTTCTGTTTTAATTGTTTAGCCTGGAGCTCATTAATATCCCCCTCATCACTCATTAAAACCCCTCTAGCTGTTTGATTCTGCAAATACTTAACTCCAGTTTCAGTTGCCTCATTGTTTGTTTGCAATGATCTTAAACCAGCTTTTAAAGGGGATTGCCCATATAGATGGGATCCTGATGTGTTATAATTCGGATTAAAATCTTTAATATGGCAAACAACATCAGCTGGGATCTTATGTGATCCGTTATATTGCAAGCTGTATTCTTTAACAGGTTGCATGATCCCTCCAGAGTTTATTTCCACCAATTGAGATGGTAAAACATAAAGCTCTTTATATTGCTTAGCTCCAGTTTCAGGGGCTATCCCATAAATATATCTGTTACCTGTTAATTTACCGAATGCAATTAGTTCCTGGATAAATGATCCATATGATTGCATGGGATTAGGCCTCTCTAATAATTGATGGATGTTAGTATCCTCTAATTCGACCATTGTATTTTTTCTCAGGATCTGAGCTTTGATCATGGCCTCTGGAGTTAATGCTGATGTTAATGATTTATATCTCTTATAATCTGATTGAGATTTAACTTCATAGATCTGAAATGGAATTGTTGAACAGGCATTGATAATAATATTAACCAGGGAATATATTGTTGCATTCTGCCTGTATCCCTTATCAATATAAGTTTGATCATTCTCAGCATTCCAGATGATGCTGTTCCCTAGATAGTTATAAATTGCTTTATTATAATCCAGATTTGTTGCCTGGTCATTCTTTTGTACTAAGTTTTTAAATCTATCTAATAAGCTGGCCATGTTTTTTTTATATAAGAAATTTTAAACAAATTTACAAAAATTAAATCTCATTAAATTACAAAGAAATTATCTCCTTTTTTCCACCTGGAGAAACACATATATCTCAGGGCATCCATGCAATGATTGTGCTTATCTCTAGGAACATTGATGATCTGGCCGTTCTTTGTTTTCTCCCACCAGTAATTATAATATTCCTGGATCATATTCTTTGATTGCTTTGATACAATGATCTCATGATCCTTTAACAAGCTGATCCCAGCCATGATTGATCCAGCTCCTTTGGTTGCTGGTTTTACCCAGAGCTCTGTTGATAGGAAATCAATACTCTTAGGCTCAGCTGATTCAGCATATATTAAGCATTGATCTTTGCCGATCCTTTTGATGTAATCAATGATCATCTGATTTGTGAATTTAGTTTTATATAACAGCTCATGGATGTATATCTTATTCCCTTGCTTTCCTACTTCTACAATAGCCGTTGGATCATTAGTATATCCGAAATCCAGCCCCAGATAAGTTTCATCAATATCAGGAAATTCATCATGATCTATTATGTTCCAGTTGTTAAAGATCTGCCGATCAGTATATGATGCTCTTTGGCCCAGGCCGTAGATCTGCCAGTATGTTGGATTTGTTTTCTGCAATCTCTCGATCTCATCCTTGATCAATGGATCCAGGAATGCATTATCCATGTATGTTGATACAAATACATCAGCATCCTCTCTGGATTCTAGATCATCATATATCCAGGAGTTTGGATCTGATGGATTATAATCACATATGAATTTATCTTTTGTTCTCATGTTCAGCTGAGTAAAATCCTCCCTGGATAGCTCATTGATCTCATTGGCATAGCATATTGTTCTGAATGCTCCCCTCAGCTTTTGAGGATCATCCAGGCCTCTAAACTCCAGGAGATGATTCTTATATCTAAAAGTATTCTCTGATTTGTTGTGGATCCCATGATAATACATATCCGTATCCTCCAGGATCTTGATCATATCCCTGAATATGGATCCTTTTAATGTTGGTAATGTTTTCCTGATTATAGTTACAACCTGGGGCTCAGTTGATGTTAATAGTTTATAAGCAATCCATTGGCATATAGCAACGGATTTCCCTGATCTAGATCCTCCCCTATGGATGATGAATCTCTTATCAGAGTTAAGCGTTTCGTAAAATTGTTTATTGCATTCCTGTTTTACTCTTTTGCTTTCGCTGGGATCCATTCAATTAGTTTAGATTCTAGTTTTGCATCATGCTGTATTTCCTGGCGTTCAATGTAGTTTCTTTTTTTGCCTTTTGTTTTTAGATAAAAGATTGTGGCTGTTGTGTTCCCCTCAGAGATCTGTTCATGTAATTTGCTCTCTGCAAAGTCAAGAGCTATCTCAGAGATATCATCAACAGCTTTCTTAAACTCCTGATCCTCAGCCATATACTTATAAAATGTTGATCTAGCACAACCAGCTGATTTGCATGCTGTTGTAACAATACCCAGAGATTTCTCCAGGGCTTTCAATAACTTCTTTTTTAAGTTGTCCGAATGTGTAGCCATGTGGCAAATTTAAGCATTATTTAATAATCAAAGAATCCCTCAAATTTTGGAGCTCAGTTGCTGTTCCTGATCCAATAGTTCTTTGAGTTAATGTTTTGTTATTTGTGATCATCCATTGATCAAATGAATCAGAATCAATATACATATCATCAGCATCCACTTTGAGATTCATTGGTTTCTTTGAGTTAAAGAATAGTTTTTTGTTGATATGCTTTTGCATTTTATTATTTATGTAATCAATATATTCATTATAAATGCTAGCATTATCAGGATCCCCATTTGATTCCTGAATGATCAAAGCTATATGATGCCCAACATCAATGCATTTGCTCTCATATGTTTCACTAAGGGCCAAAGTTTTTATTTCATCTGATGTTTTAAACATTAGCCCAGTATAATTTAATTAATAAACAAACAATTGTGATCTCAATGTTCTTAGTTGATTTATTATAAACAACTGATAATCCCAGGCCATTAATCAATGCCAGGTTAATCTTTAAGTTGTTTTTAATTTTTTTGATGATGTTTTTTATAAATATGTACATATAATTCCCAGATTTTTTCTGATGCAATCTTATCATTTTTATAAAACTTATGAGATTTAATTATTGCTCCAGAGTCGTTAATAAATAGCGTTTTAAGCCCATTTTTCAAAGGTACAATATAAATTTTTATATTACGTTTTAAGCACCAGCTCATGGCCGTATATTGCAATGGTAAGCTCACAATAAATGGGTTTCAATCATTATCATTATAAATGTTATGATCAGGCCAATATAACTAATTGTGATCATGATCATCTTATCATTGTATTTTTTATTTTTCATTAGAATGGTATTTGGTTTCTTTTTAATATTGGTTTTGATGATTTGAGCTCTCTATATAATCCCCCTGATTCAAAATCAGGTGCCAAATCAAATGATCCTAGGGATCCATTATCTTTTCGCTTGACCTTATCAACGTAAACTCTAACAAGATCAGATCCATATTTTGTTTTTGATCCCAGCTCTCTAACAACAACCAATCCATTAAAACATTTATTAAAAAAACTGGCTGATCCAGAAATATCGTACAAAGTAGCTTTTTTATATATGCCGTTTTCTGATTCCAACTTTCTAGGATGTGCAATCAAAAATAAATGCGTGTTTGTTTGTTGTACAAATTGAGTTAAAAGTGAGAGGATCTTATCATGATAAGAATGATCAGCGTTAAAATTATGGCTGAGCATATTATAAGGATCAATTACAAACAAATTAACGCCCTTTTGATATACCAGCTCCCTGAAATGTTTTAATACTTTCTCCAGCGTTAAATCTTTAAGATCTATTTTTATCCAGGAGAAATGATCATCAATAAAATCTTTTGTATTGTTTAGATCCTCAACTGAGCTGGATCTTTTATTTAACTTATCTGAGATCCTTTTTATATGAGATTCATATGGATATGATTCAGGAGCAAACATAGCTGATCTGAATCCATGTATTACAGCCATATTGCAAAGGATCTGATCACAAAAATCTGATTTTCCAGAATTAGGAACGCCTGTTATTATACTCCATTCTCCCATTGCAATA
>Ga0181410_1000136_pt1 | contig 30520 bp, 45 predicted proteins | sample 33SPOviralmetaG_FD_130112 | JGI IMG/M metagenome (GOLD analysis project Ga0181410, IMG submission 130112) | Marine viral communities from the oligotrophic San Pedro Time Series (SPOT) site, San Pedro Channel, CA, USA - 33 SPOT_SRF_2012-06-20 | ecosystem: Environmental > Aquatic > Marine > Strait...
TATTACTACCATGAAAATATACAATTCTACCTACGTCTGGGTCTTCATTATCACCAAACATAATAGATGCTTCATTTTCACCAAGTATCGTCAAGCCAGTATAGTCTGAATTTTCTACAACTAATTCATTAGCATTACCACTTACAGATGAAGCTCCACTATCTCCTGACTTAATGTGCAATTTACCTAATGGAGAAGTTTCAGAAATACCTACAAGTTCAGCACTTGTAATCGTAATGGCTGTAGCATCAGCATTATCATCAATGCCAGTTGATCTAAAAGACGTAAGTGTACCAACACTTGTTATGTTTGTTTGTGATGCAGTCTGTAATGTACCAGTTAATGTGCCACCAGTAATAGCACCAGTAGTTGTAATCGTAGATGAGCCAGTATCAATGTTACCAAATCCACTGGTTATTGATCCTGAGTTTAATGCACCAGTAGATACAATGTTTGATACACTAAATGTTCCAAAAGCAACAATATCTACCTCATCACCATCAGCTAAAGCACTGGCAAAAACGACTGATGATCCTGAAGTTGTTGTAATGTCGGCTGGTGACATACGAACACCATTTACATACACATCTATAAATCCAGCATCGTATGCCAAAGTATTACTATTAGCATCACTACCAGTTACAGTTGTTGGAGTACCTGATATATCGTAGTGAAATCTAGCTGACGTTCCATTGACTGACGATCCAGCATCTGCCCAGCCACTCGATTTGTAAACTTTTAGTGTATTAGTGCCAGTATCAAAATATAAATCTCCTACATCTAAGGAGCTTGTTGGTGCTGAAGATGCTATTCTATATCGTTCTGCGAAACTATTAACACCTGATAAGTTTGATGCCACTGTATTTACGTTAGCTATTGATCCACTAACATTAGACATTGCAGTTACATTTGAGCTTGTGCCAAGTATTCCCATATCTTCTATGACAGCACTTGTTGCCAGTAATCCCATATCCTCAATAACTGCACTTGTCGCTAATAATCCTAAATCTTCAACTACAGTACTTGTTCCCAGTAAACCCATAGCAGTAACATTTGCTGACGTACCAAGTATCCCCATTGCTGTAACATTAGCTGAAGTAGCTAATAGATTCATATCAGTTACAATGTCACTTGTGGCTAGTGTATTTAGATCAGCAATAATATCACTGGTTGCAAGAGTTGCCATGTTAGCAACTACTGCATCTGTACCAAGTATAGCCATGTCAGCTACAGTGGCATCATTACCTAGTTTACCCATTGCAGTTACGTTAGCACTTGTACCTAAATGACCCATAGCTGTGACGTTAGCTGATGTTCCAAGAAATCCCATGTCTTCTACAATATCTGCCGTACCTAGAATACCCATGTCAGTAATAACACTACTTACACCAAGCAATGCCATAGCTGAAACATTCGATGATGTTGCTAGTAGAGCCATATCTTCAACAATGGCAGAAGTAGCTAATATTCCTAAGTCCTCAACGACAGCCGATGTTCCTAATAAATTTATTGCAGTGGTAACATTAGCAAGTGATTGTACTGACGTTATATTTGGTCCGGCTTCAGGGTTACCAGTTGTAGCGTTAAAACCTAGAACTGTTCCTTTCCTGGTATCTTTTACCGGCAAGGTCATATCTGCACCGGATATAACATCATGTTCTGCTAATCTAAGTGATCTATCAATCTCTTCATTAGTTTGCTGGTGAACAAACATATTTGTATCAAAGTCATCTTCCAGGGATGAAGCTGTTAACTGACCACCGGATGTATAAACAGATGTCCTGGATAAAGGTATAGACCCTAGAATGGTAATTGTCTCAGAACTAGAAGGGTGGTTGCCACTTGTAAATGATACTGTTCCAGCACCAGTGCCGGAGTTTAGTGATACTGTATAATGACTGCTTTCTGTTTTGACTGTGCTATCAACATAGACTTTTATCTCACTTGTAGCATTTACCTGAAAAGAAAAAGCAAAAGGGCCAGCCGTACCATTGCCAGTAAACTGTACTCTTCTTGTCTGTGCTGTAACATTATATGTAGCCATATTAGATACCTCTCTAGGATTTATACACTATAAATTAATTTAATTCCATCAATAATCCACTTAACCTGGAATTTTGCTCTATTACTTTTTTCTTTGCATCCTTTCGTCTATCCTGAACAATCGTATTCAGTGCATCATATTTATCTTCATCAAACTCTAAATTATTATACATTTCACTGTTTACTTCCTCTTCAAGTGCAGACAACAAGGAAGTGTTGATGTCATATCCATTGTCACCAGGAAGCAATCCAGTTTCATCTATTTCGTTTGTAAGCATAACTAACTCATTATACTCAGTACCGGATAAAGGATATCTATCTGAATTACCCATACTAATTTTCTTTGGATGAGACACAAATACCTGACCAGTTCTCTCAGTTAACCTAAGTATTTCTTTATCAACATTGGTGTATCTATTTGTCATGACCCTTACTGGGTTAAAAAACTCATCAAACCTACCTTCACCCTGGTACAATCTTTCGCCCCAAAAGTTTAATTTGGGTGGCAACCTATCACTAAAAAATGGATTTCTACTTTTAAAATAATTTAGTCTTTCATAAAAAGCTTTGGTTGAAGATGATACTTTTGCATTACCTTCTAGCTGGTCATCAGTAATCATTGTATTAGACGAATTAGGATTATTAATTCTTTCCATTGTAGCTATAAAACTATCATTTCCTACAAAGGGTATACCGGTTTGACTAGCTATATATGATGGTAGACCAAAAGCTAAACGATCTACTGTTCCGGTTACAGCACCACCAACATCGGTTGCTTTTGATACACCAAAGTTTATAAGTCTTTGGAAGGTATCTTCTGTCGTATTATTCCAACCACCTATAGCACTTGTAAGTTCTGATACACCCTGGAGAAATGGTAGGTTATGTGCATATTCAGCAACTGACAAAGTATAAGCTTTGACCATTGATTCTACTGCATTGGCATCATCTTCATGTTTTAAATAATGTGCTAGATCAGTACCCATAGCCAACAAACCTGACATAGGATCAAACCTACTAAATGTATATGATCTATATGTACCATCCGGCTGTTTAAAACTGGCTGAGTATTGTGGAAACTTCATAAGCTTCCTGGCTCTTTTATCAGTAGGGCCTTGACCAGTGATCACAACATCATCACCGAAAAATCCTGATGCTAAACCAAACATAGTCATAGCTACACCATTACCGATAGCAAGTTTACTTAGAGCTTTATCAAACTCTTCACCTTCACCTTTTTTTAGTGTGGTATATAATTTATCAAATCTAATTGTCCTATCAAAAACTTCATTAATAATATTGGTAGGTGTATTGAAAAAAGGAACTATAACTTTTAAAAATGGGTTTTGAATTGTTTTACCCAATGTAGCTAAACTGCCTTTTACCGGTGTTTGAAATGTTTGTTTTAAGGCTTCATCAGTCATCATTTCTTTTACATCTTGAGGTGTATTCGTCATAACGTCTTGATACTTTTGCTTAGACATTTCCAGGGCTTTTTCTTTTGTTGCTCCTGATTTAATTGCCAGGTCATATTCTTGCTGACCTCGTCTAAAAGCTTCTCTATATAAAACCCTTCTTCTTGTAACAACCTTAAAATAGGCATCCTCAGTTGCTAAAAATCTACCTGGCAATCTTGTCATAACTGACAAACCATTTATGCCAAGTTGTTTAAAATCACCCTGAGAAGCTCGCTCCATTATAGATGCCAGGTTGTCATCATCACCATAAGCTTGTTGCACTCTTAAATCTATTTTAGACAGTTCATCAGATGATTTACCCTGGACAAAAGTTCGACCCATAATTTTTAGGGCATCTGACTGAGCATTAAAAAATCCATGTGCTTCGGCCATAGCATCACCAAGGTAGGCCTGATCATCAGGTCCTAACTTCAATGCTCTTCTTACAGTACCGATACCACCGGCTAAACCTCTTTCTACCATTGTCTGCAACTGAAACCCAAAGTTACCAGCTATGTTGACCATGTGTGTCACTGGTGAAGAGAGAAGGGAATTTATATAAGCTTCCATCAATGTGTCACCAAGTACCTGACCTTTAGTTCTTTCTAGATACTTAGCCCTGGCTGTCGCATTGTTTAGAGATAAATATTGATGTCCATAGAGTTCGATGTTTGATGTGCCGGCTGTCTCTACTAACTTAGACATATCTTCTGCAAACTTGGGTAGATTCAAATCTAACTTGGCAATGTTTCTAACTACAGCTAATCCACGACCATATTCTGAGATTGCACCTGAAAGATTACTAGCTAATAAAGATTGTACACCAGCAAGCATCTTATGTTGTTTGTAGAACTCTAGTTGTCCTTCTGATCCTTTTTCCATCTTGAGCATTTTGTTTGCACCAAACTGTAGCTCTTGACCCATCTTTATCATAACAACAAGACCACCTAATATATCTTCAGGTGGTGGTACTTCTCCTGGCTTTCTTTTAAGCATTGCACTTAGGATATTTTCAAAACCAGTTGTCTCAGCCATTGCCAACATATCATCCATGCTTTGTGTATTTCTTCGCATGTAGGCAAACAATTCTTTGTTTTGCTGTTTTACATTGTTCAATAAAATGTCTAGTGATTGCTCTATATTACCTTCAAACAACTTTAATTTAAGCTGTCCTTTTTCGTCAAACAATTCACCTATACGGCCCATATTTAGGCCAGGTCCTTTATATCCATCTTCTTTAAGTGATTGGTTAAGAGCTTTTATTTCTGTATCATCAAGACCTTTGACAATAACATCTCCACGACTACCCTCGGTAACAAGCTTTGCTTCAGGCTCACCATATGATCTTTTCTCAGCATCTGTGCCATATTCTTTGAGAAACTTTGTAAACTTACTAAGACTCATCAGCACTCTCCTCATACTCTGCACCACCACTATCTAACAATGTCAAACCACCTAAGGAAAGAAGAGGTGAAGCACCGGTGAAAAATTCTTTAAAAACTTGGTCTTTAGGTTTTTTAGTTAGTTGCGATGTTACATCAATTCTATCTTCTAATAACTCTATAATAGTTTTAGGTTCTGATAATAAGTTTGTTCTATCACCAAAATTAAACCACATTAGTGCTTGTGCTTCTGCTGGCTTGATATTTAACCTTTGCCCAACTTTTTTGTTTATTTCATGAAAAATTCCATATTCAGGCTTTGACGGCTTGCCATCTATCATTTGTTTTTTGAAACTGTCATCAAGATCAAGTGCATTTAATGATGATGGGTCTTTCTTGTATTGTGCTTGTTTTGGTTTTTTAATCCATTCTATAGGCACACTACCTGGCTCAATATCATTCATTGTAAGTAGTATTGCTCTTATATTATGTGTATCGACTGTAGAAGGTTCTAAGTTACCTGAAACATTCTCTGCAAAGCTAAAAGGTTTTGGGTTTGTGTTTATATTTAGCTGACCAACTTCTGATTCATTAATTAATTTAAGATGAAGCCCACCAGGATTAATTATCATCGGATAACCTTTTTCATTGATGCCTTCACCACCTGGGCCAACAATTTTTGTTACCGGTATATTTTGATTTTGTTTTGCTGAGACTAGTGAAGCATTTAACATATTTTGTGCAGTCTCTGTCCTAGGGCTAGTTACAGCATAGTTTGTTGCAAACATAGAAAGTTTTTCTTTTGCTGTATTTTCATCTATGCCTAGCTCTTTTGCTTTTTCTATTATTGGTGCAGTGTTGTAGAAAAATTGTTCTTTTGACCCAACCTTACTTCTAAGTTTTTCTGCAATAGCATCTGCTATAGCATCACCTTTATCTCTGACTGCTAATGCTCTATTTTTGAGTGGGAAATTATTTGTTGATGCTGGAACACCAACATCAGATTGATCTACAAATTGTGTGTCATAATTTCGTGAAAAGAATGGAGTGCCTGAAGGTTGAGTTCTGTCCTTAGGAGCTTTGGACATTTCCTCATTCCTAATCTTTAAAATGTTGACAAGGTTATCTTTTAGTCCTTGTCGGCTACTAGCTTCCAACCCTGACGGATCAACGCTTCTGTCAATAGCTTCTCTTTTTCTGAGGTACTCATCTGCTTTGTTAGCCGAGTAAGTTCCACCTTGTTTGAGTTGCTCGATTCCTTCGAGGGTGTCGGTGTATTCAAAGTTTCCAAGATCAAATATTCCTTCTTGTTTACCAGCTAAAGCAGTATATAGGGCATCGTCTTTTTTATCAAGTAAATTAACGGCATCTAGGTAATATAACCCATCATCATTATTCAACCATCCACCAGCTAAAGCTTCCATTTCAGGGTTTGCTTTTTGTAGTTCTTCAACATTCCTAACTAAGTCTCTAACCATCCTTGGACTAAACTCTTTTTTATCTATTTTTATTTCTAAAATTTTACTAGGTGCAACGGCTATTCCTTTTGCCGGTGATTCAAAATTATTTAAGCTTATTGTAAAACCATCAGGGTTATCTTTAATAAATTTAGATAATGCATTTGCTTGTCTTCTTTGTGCAGAAAATTGTGCTATAGCTGTTTTGACCGGTTTATCTAATGCACCAGCACCCATAGAAGAAAGGGTAGTACCACCAGTATCTAGGTCTAGTTCTCGCTGTGCTTTATCGCCAAGCTTCTCTAATCCCTTCTTAGCTATCTTAGGACCTTTAGCAACAACACCACCAATCCCACCAAACTCACCAGCACTAAAACCGGACTTAGTATCTTCTTTTAGCTTTGGGTCTATATCAAGGCCATCAACAAAGTTATCAAATATACTTCGGTAATATTCTGATCCCAGGTTAGCTTTTGAAAACTCACTAAATCCTTTAGTAAATGCATCTATTTTTTTACCATCCTCGGCAGATACAGCATCTTTAATACCCACAAACAAACCACCGATATCGCTAGGCAATCCTAGGGTAGCACTTGTTGCACCACTTACCATACCACCTACAGTAGATGCTATACCATAAAGAGCATCACCGACTGAATCATACCTGGTCTGATCACCACCTTCTAGACCAATAGTTGTTTCTTTACCAAAGTGATATTCAACATTCTTGCCGGTATCTCTTAGCTCATTATATTCAGTTATTGCTTTATATACATCTGTCATTGATCTAATGCCGTCTTGAGGTTTTTCTTAAATATGTCAAATTCTCTACTAGTAAATGCATTACTGCCACCGGATATTTTTGCTTTATTAGATATTAGAAATTCAAACATAGTCGAGTAATCATCTTCTGCTATATTTTCTAATTGACTAAATGCTGAACCGATTGTTGCCTTAACCTTTTTAATGACTGCTTTTGCCCTGGCTAAGTTATCTTCTGCAACTTTATCTAAAATAGTTGTTTTAAAATTATCAAACTTGTTCTTAGTTAGTTTTTCTAAATCTATATCTTTACCTTCAGCTTGTGCTTCTTCTAAAGCTCGGCCAAGTTCTGCTTTTATCTTTTTGTATTGTGCTAGAGGTTTTAAGAATTGATTTTTCTTACCCATGTTATCAATGATCTTTGGATCAAACCCAGGGAATTCAGTGTTAAAGTAACCAGTTAAATCATTTAGAGCTAAATCCATTTTAGCACTTTGTATAGTTTTAAGCTCATTCCTTAACTGATCTAAATCTTTTCCACTTAACTTATCTGCATTTATATTAAGAGCTTGGGATGTAAGGATACCTCTATCAGATAAATCTTTAAGACTATCATAAATATCCGGATCAGATTCATCTTGTACTTTAATAAGCTTTTCTGATAACGACAGATAATCATCGCTATTTTTATCGAGAACATCTAGTTGTATAAGTAAATCTTTTGCCCCCTCTACATCTCTTCCACTTTTACCTAGTTTTTCTAATATTTTAATTTTTAGATCAACAATTTTATCTTGTGAGCTTGCTTCTGCTATTGCATCATTCTGATCTTCAGCTTGCTGTACTTCTTTTGCCTGGGCATTGAGCTTTTTAAACATCTCCATTTTTTGATCAGGGTTCATTTTACCTATAACTTTTTTTAATCTAAAATCTATCTTAGAATAGTTGTTAGTTGATATGGCCCTGGCTATTGCACCTTGTTTACCATTTTGTAATGTATTGCTTAGAACAAAATTATATTTAAATTCTTCAACTTCTGAATCAAATTTATCTAAGAAGTCATTGATTGGCTTAGATGTTTTGGCAAACTTAGTTACCTTATTGAAATAGTTTTGTTTCATAAATTTAATTTTATTATTAAGTATATCATCTATCTCAGCTTCATCTTCTGCTTCATTGACAGACTTGATAAGAACAGTAGATAGATCATCAAGATTATTATTTATAATAGCTAGGTTTTTGGCCCTGGTTATCTTTATAGTTTCATTAGCTTTCTTGACTGCATACTCATGATACTTGGATGACGATACTGTATTTAGACTAGCTGTCAGTCTTTGAGCTACGATAGGGGATGCATCAAAGGCAAGCTTAGAATATGCCAGGGTTACACTATCAAGATCATCTGACAATGTGTCAGCATCAACATCATTAGTAACAGCATTAGTCATAATCTCACTGATTTGTTTTCTTGCTGATAATTCTAATTCTGTTTCGAGGATTGATAATTGTGCCTTACGGCTGGCCCTACCAAAAACAGTATTAGTATCGCCTAGTTGGTTTTCTAGTTCTTCTCCTGATAAACTACCATCTCGTAATTGTTTTTCTGTGATAGCATTCTTAGCTCCAAACTCAGCACCTTCTATTTCAGCCTGGGCCACAGCCCTTTTACTAAAGAAGTCACTCATCTTATTAAGTTCTCTTACAAGTAAATCAGACGTTCTAGATGCTTCTCTTGCCCCAATACCTGAAGGACCTCTAATATTAGATATCTGTAATCTAGATGATAATGTTGGATATCTAGTTCTAGCCATTATGTTCTATACCCAGTATATGCTGAAGCCTGATATGGGCCAGTTGTAGAATAACCACCAGTACCAGTCATACCAGTCGATGTTGTTCCTGGACCACCAGTGCCGGCCATAGTCGCAAAACTACTGCCTAATGTTCCCAAGGCACTTATATATCCTTGTTTCTTAGCTTGTCTGCCGGCAAAACGTAAGTCTTCAGCTTGAGCATTTGCAGAACTAAGTGCTAATTTTGCATTGTCTCTTGCTGTAAAGAAATCAGTTGTACCAGGTTTAATGACATTGAATGTGCCAATATCAACCGGAGTTCCTATAGTAGGCTCTAAGCCACCAGCCCTAGCAGAAGCGTTTACAGAAGCAAGAGCCTTTCGTGTAGCTTCTAATGATTTTATACCTTCCTCTTTTGCTTTGACAGCTTCTACTCGACCTTCTAGCCTTTTGTATTCAGCCTGAGAGTAATATGCTTTTTTAGTTGCTTCACCTTGTTTAACCTGGGCATATGCAGTTGCAACGGCTATTCCAGTAGATATTAATGTAGCTGTCGATGCTGATGCTATAATTGGGATCATAAAGGCCATATCATTGTCCAGTACTAAGTTTGTATTCTACTCCTAATACAGTAGCGAATAGAGGTTGTGTCTGTGTAAATGTGAGTTGTGCTGTATCACTGTATCCCAAAAGGGGAGCAACTCTTTTTCTGCCAGTAAATGTCGTTGGCACTGATCCCATTGTGTAAGGTAAACTTTCCAGGGCTATCTCAAAACCATTGACTGTAATGTTCTGTGTTCTATCTAAAACCGGTGTTGCTTCTAATATTCTACGTTTACGGCTAACAACTACACCGGATGATAGCTTTGGTTCTGCCGGTAATGTTTTTACTTCTACAGAATAGGGAAGGCCAACCTCAACAAATGTTGTAGGTACAGCATCTAAGGTTATAGCTCCACTAGCTACAGTTTTGTCAGTTAAAACATAATTATCTCTTACAACATCTACTGTTTCACCTTCTAGGTGAGATAGACTAGAGCATGTAGTGTTACTAGGTTTTGCCTGGTCCGGTGCTGTAGCTCCTGAAAAGTATTGTATGTTGGCATCTGTCGTTCTTTGATCGTCAAACATCTCGACATATCGTTTTGTTGCACTATTGATTGTTCTTTCTGTCACTACATAAATGTCAGTAATATCAACGGCTACGTCTAAAAACTTACCATCTGTGATGAACTCTGAAGGAGCAACAACATTTTGTGATCTAAGAATAGAAAACACAGCCATAGTGCCATCTTGATCATTTGTAATTAAAAGCAAGTCACCATCATCAGTAGAGGTAGCAACCCTCAAGGCCATAGACCTGGGTGACTTTAATAGATGTGATGATAGCAGTGAGATATTATTAGCCTGGTAGTTTAGATCAACATCACTAAATAAAAATTCTCTAAGAGCTTTACCTTCACGCTGTATAAATAATGTACCACCTTCAGCCGACACTGGCTTTATACCTTCTTTTGATCCTCGTCTTGTCGCATTTTTAATAACCAGGTTAGATGGTGTAATAGGATCAAGGTCAGCCTGGGGAACAAAGAACTCAGCATCAGTTGTGAATATCTGCAAGTCTCTTCCTGATCTCATGGCTGTTATAGCGTTTACACTATCAGTGGCTATACTTACGAATAATGCATCATCAGCCAGGGCTTCATGTGTTTTAAATTTAAAGAAGTCACCTATCTTTGATCCAAACAATGCATTGGGTAAAGACTTTGTACCTCCAAAAAATAATCTTCCTTCATGGAATGTACATGTTCTTGGAAATCCTCTAGTGCTAGAAAATACATCTTCGTATCCAGTTTCTAATTCCCAAGCACCGGAAGCTATCGCAACATCTGCTTCAAAGAAGGGAAACTCAGTTACAACCTTAATCTCAGTTGATGATGTAAACTCAACAACCCTGGCCCTACCAAAACCATTTAAAACATTTATATACTGATCAACATTCCCTGAAGAAAACACTCCTGATGATGCTGTTAAATTAACTGTGCCATCTACGGCATCCGGAGTAATCGTAGCTGAAGGATTACTTGAAGATGTTGTAAAGGCATGTTTAGGTGAGGTGAGGGATATAGTTGCAAAAGTCCAGGTTGAATTACTACCACCTCTAACAATAGACTTAGGAGACATATCCTCATGGACCAGGATTAATGTATCTGCACTTTGAGTAAAATATAATCTATCAAGATCAACATCACCCAAGGCACAAACTAAGAAATCGTTACCTGATCCATTTATATTGGTGATTTGCTGACCATTGGCAAAAACAAACATCCTGGTATTGCTTGTCGTATTTTTAACAAAAGCTAACATATAAGATTGTGTTGTTGAGAACTCAAAAGGTATAAGTCTAATACCATCTAATGTTGTAAATGATCCACCCAGGTGAGATGAAATATCCAGCATGAATCTAAGACCAGGCCGTCTTTCAAAACCACCCTGGGGCAGTACGACTACGTTCTGAGCTTTTTCTAATGCTGATGCATATTGGGCTATATCTATTCTGCCATGTAAAAGAGGATCAATCTCACCTACAGTAAAATTTGACTGATACTGAGTAACCCTGGCCATTATCTGACCTCAGTTAAAAGATAATCAGCGATTACTGTTTTTGATTGACCAGCCCCATCTATGTTAATTGCTTGTCTAAAATATCCACCCCTCATATTCTCAGAAGGTGTTCCAAGAGCTATAGTTCTCCAATAATCACTCTTGGTAGTCTGATCTGTAACCGGCTCGGCTAAATGCCAGGCCATTTGATACACAAGCATTTGTACAAAGTATGAAGGCATATCCACTTCAGATACCAGCCTTTGATAATCTAAAACTATTGTTGTTTGATTTGTAAATAACTGATCACCCTGGATTTCATATTCAGTAATCTTAGGCAATGTACCAGTTGATAAAGAAGCATAGACAGCCCTGGGAACACCATTAAACATATCTGATGGTAATTGATAAGCATACAAATAAACATTTGTTGGTGCTGTCGTTAGACGGCCTATTTGTTGTTTTGTCAAAGTAAATGACCAGGGATACATTCCCAGGGTCTGAGCTTTAACACGAGGATACAGCACTGAGCAGATCGAGCTTGGGGCAGTGCCGTCTGCAAACGATGTGATTTGATTTGCTCCAAGTAGAAGGAGAGCTTGTGAACAAATGCTTACGTCAGTATCGCCTTCAGCCATATCCTCGCCTTTTAGTTTTTAGTCGCTATCTGTCATAGCCACAGTTGTGCCATCTGTAACATCAACAACACCGGATGCATTAGATGCAACCATAACAATACTCATTGTTGGTGTACCACTGTCATGTACAAAGATAACATCACCTACAGACAAATCATCAGACATGTCGTTGAAATAACCGGCTGTGTTTACAGTAGCTATTGCATCGGCTGATGTATAAGTCCACATTTGAGGGGCCACTCCTTTTTTGGATTGGCCACCTATTGGGTTCATACCAGTTCTACTAAATGCCATGATTAACTCTCCCTACAAGTTACATCAACAAGACCATTCGCATCTATTACGATTGCTCCGGCTGAATACATTGCTGTTACTAAGAAGGAAGTTTTCTCAGGAATGTAGTTGACCTCTGTCTTTGGTGCGATACCAACGGCACAACCGATAGCATCTCTATGGAATGCTAAACATGTTCTGTCATTAGACCCATCTTTTGGAAGTCCACCTTCATCACGATCACCAATCATGTGAATAGTGAAACCCATAAATGAGTTTACTTCACCTCTGACTAAAGCCTGGACTTGAGCAAAATCTGCTGATATCGCTCTTTCATCGCCAAGCAATGATGCTAGTGAGTTAGCATGGATAATCATGTGACGATCTGTAGGTGGCACTGACTTAGCATCCATTCCTTTTTTCGTTGCGATGATTTTTCCTACATTCAAATCTGAAGCACTTGCAGAACCACTGGTCACCACAGTATTAGCCACTGTAGTACCGGCAGACCCAGCTATTAAAGCATCAATAATGATTTGATCTTCTCTTCTACCTATTGCATTTCCAACTAACTTGGCAAGCTCTTGTCTTTCATCAAAGTTGATTTTTGCCTGATTAAAAATGTCTGAATACTCAGAAGCAACATAATCAGTAAGAGTTGCAGTTACACTTGAAAATGTACCATTTAATGGAACAACGTCAGTTGAAGGTGTTCTAACTGATGCTGAACCTTTAGCCAAGATCGGAAACTTTGCAGTGCTACCTTCCACTCCAGTTCTCATACGAGCAACATTTCTTAGAGTGGCAGATGCCTGATAAGCTTGATGAACCTCAGCTTCAAACAGCGTTACAAACGCTGGACTTAAAGTTGTAGCCATAAAGACTTCTCCATAGTTAAATTATTACATCGTTTTGGTTACCGGAAAATCCGACCTAAACTCTTTACTAAAGCATGATCGGCTGACGAGAGTTATCGATCTAATTAGACGATACACCAAGATATAGTAGTTTGTAAAGCCTAGAATACATATCTAGTATTTATACAGTAAATTTAACCATAAGCTTGCTCAAAAGCTCGCTCAACTTTCTTTCTGTAAACCGGATCAGACTGATATTTAGGATCAGCTACCATCGCCTGGAGTTCTGTTTTATCAGGCATATCACCAGGTAATGATACAGTTGGTATCTCTTGCTTGCCATTAATAAGACCTCTAAGTTTTTGCATCACTCTTTGACCTTCGGCAGTACCACCCAGCACTTCTAACTCCTGGTAATCAGTTTGAGTCAAGACACCATCAGCAACAAGTTTTTTACTCCAGTTGATATTAGACTGAATTATTTCAGTAGCATTGACACCAAGCTTTTCTTTTTCCTGAGAAATATTTATTTCTTCTTCTTGCTGTACACCACCAGTAATTTCTATGACCTTATTGATCAAACCAGTAATAGATTTATTAGATAGTTGTTTTTCTTTACCAAACTCCAAGACGGCCTGGATGACGGCATCATCAGGATCAACAGCAATTTCAGATAAATCATACTTATCAGGGGCTGTCTCGCCTAGTTTCTTTTCCAGATGATTAATGCTCTTAGCCATGTTCTCAATGTTTGGACCATCTGTTTCATCCCAAAACTTTTCCGGAAACCAGTCAGGCCTTTCATAGACTTCGCCTTCTCCAACTTCTGCTTCTTCTCCAGCTTCTTCATTTTGGATGTGAGAGATTCCTTCTTCTTCATTGGCGACCTCGCTTTCTATATTCCCAGCTTCTTCGGCCATTAGACCTGAAGATTGTTGTTCTTCCTGGGCTACGTCTTTTTCATCATTCATTACTGCATCTCCTCATACGTTGAATAATTTCTCTTACAATCGAGTTTTGCCCCTCTCTAGAATATCCATAAGAAGGTTCAGTTCCTGGTGTCCAGGCTGGTTGATCAATAGTAATAGATCGTAAATGATCTAAAACCTTTTGACCTTCTTCTGATGTAAATACTCTCATGTAAGCTTTATCGATCTCACTAGGCTCATTCTTAAAAACCATTTGTGGATCATCAATGCCTTCCCAGCCACTATTGCTGTTCAGGTATCTGATCTTCTGTGCCTGGTCCTGGTCCATCCATCATTCCTTGTTGTTGTGCCATTTGTGCCATTTGCTGGGCTTGTTGTAACAATGCTTGTCTTTCTTCCGGTGTCGTTCTTAAACTTGCCGGTATACCAAGATTGTCAGCTATAAAATCCATAGCTTTATCCTGGTTCATAAATAACTGACCTTGTGGTCCAAGGCCTTGCAGTATCTGCATATAATTTAAAACTTCTTGAACTTTCTCCATATTCTGTGCCATAGCAAGAGGAGCAGTTGGACTAATCTTGACTTGCAAACCATTGACCTTCAACGGCAGTTCTATCATACCAAGCTCATTCATAAGTTCTAGTGTACGTCTAACAATCGGATACATAGTCTCAGATATTAATCTGCCAAAAGCTGATCCTAAATTTTGAGATAACTGCTTCATTCTTTCTTGTATCTCGGTAGCTGACCTGGCAGACATATTATCCGGTGGCAGACTTTCATCCAGCATGATTGTCTTGATAGATGATATAAGATCATTGCTGGTAAACTGGGTTAGCTGAACGTCACCTGATCTCGGTAGGGGCTTGAGAGATTCACCTTGTGGACCACCATTCCTAGCCACTGGTATGATAGCTCCTGGAACTATACGAACAGTATTTGGATTTAAAACACCATCATCACTAGCTGTAAAGACACCACCAATAGATAAACTCGCATTCTTCAGGGCAAGTTGTTTGGTAACATTTAATGATTTAATATCAGGCAAGGCCAGCAATACCGGACCTCTTCCATATCTTTCACCGGCTGTCTTGCTGTATCTTGAAATAACCCAGGGAAAACTTTTAAGTTCTCGATAAACTAATTCATCTTCACCATTATCAGATATGATTTGATAGTGAATGTTGCCGGTTGTTTTATCAAAGTATGTACCTTCAATCAATTCAACCATTTCAGTTGGGTCTTCTCTATATCGACTGACCATAGAAGGTGGTATTTTTATATCAGGAAACTCCTGGTCCAAAACCTCAAAAGGTCTTTTCATACGTCTATAAACTCTTTCGACACTGCCGTTAGGACCTTCATCAAAAGAAATTAAAAAGGTTGGAATACAGCTATATCGTATTGGCTCTACATCATTGCCAGGTTGAATCAGTAAGACAGCCGTTCCAATAGCAAGTTCTTGTAGAAACTCACCAATAGCCAGGTCAAACTTTGATTGTCTCATAACTGAGAACATTTGCTCAGAATATTTATCTAATATTTGCTGGACTTCTATCTGTCTTTCTTCAGGTATTTGATCACCTGGTTGCAACCGACACCAAGATTGCTGGGGAGGAAATAGACCGGATTGTATTCTATTGGCAAACTTCTGTGTCGATTGCATGGCAGTGGAGTCAAAGACCTTGGACATCTTATCTTGCCCTGGCACTTGGCCTTCATAATAACCATCATATAAATTTTTATTTGGTAGGGCATACCGGTAGGCATCTTCGTATATTGATCGCCAGTGAGCTTTTTGACGTTCAGCATTTTCATATCTTTTTTTGAGGTCTTTTGGATTTAATTTTGTCATGTCTTTTTATGCCTATTTGCAAAGTTTCTAGCACTCTCTTTACTTCTAAAACCCCACGCTTTAAGAGCTAACGCTAATCTAGTTGGCCTTCCTTTTTCATCCTTCTCCGGTCCTTTCATCCCACCAAACCTAGAAGCAAAAGATACTCGTCTGCCATCTGTTCCGGTTTTCTGTGGTCTCTTGAGATTTGATCCTTCAGTTTTTTTAAAATGTTTTCTGCCAGCTTCATTCAATCCACCTTTAGGGTTTTGAAATTTTTTAGCTACCATCGGATCGGCCTTTACATGCCGGACATACAAACTTTACTTCATCATCCTCTTCTACCTTGGCCATAGCAATTTTGCAGATAGGGCAGATAGGTAACCCTTTTTCAAACTTCTTAGGATTACGAGGATACGATCTCATGCTCTTGGATTTCTACCTGGCCCTAATGTTCTTTTAGGTGCTTCAACACCGGTTGCATCACCTGACATAAGCATCTGGTTACGCTTACTTCTGGAAATTTGCCTGGAAGCTAACTTTCTTTTTTCTTCAGTTTCTTTTGTTTTTGCTCTTTCTTCTCTTTTGTCTTGATCTGCAATCTCTTCAGGACTTGGACCTGGAGGAGGTTTTGATCCTCCGAATAAACCACCCATTAAAACAATCTCCCATAAACATAATAGTCTTTGATATCAGGGCCATATCTTTTTAATAAACCCTCACGATCAAAGTAACACATTTCCATCCACTTAATTGCTCGGTAATTTGTCGAACAAACATAGGTTTGAAGCCTATGAAGCTTTAATTTCTCGGTTGCATACTCAAAAAACTTCAATGTGCCTTTATGAAAAATCATTTTACTTTCTTCAAGATCATGTGTTGGAAGCATCCAGGCTTCAGCTACTCCCTTCCATAGGGGATACAATCCCCATATAACGATCACCTTGGCATTTCTAATAGCTGTAAATGATAATCCTTCGACACCATAATCGGATATATGTGGTCTTCCATAGCCATCAATGAGTTCTTGTTCAAATGATCTAAAGTTAGCCATATGGATATGTCTTTGGTGAAAGGGTACTATCCTATGTTTCATACCATCGACCTTCATGACATCCATTATTTCTTCTGATGTAAACATAAATCACCTCATGCAAATACGTTAAAATCTGTTTGGGCTACTATGGGCTGGGTAAAAGTTCTTGTTCCTCTAGTCATTCGTCTCATCTCGCCACCACCGAGCAGACAATAGCCAACACTATCACCGACATGAGAATGCTCATTTTTATTGGGCTTATCTTTGAATCTTTCCTGGCCAGCCCCTACAGCTACCCTGGTAAAGTGATAGCCACCGGATAAAGACTTTCTTAGCCTTAGACATTTTCTATTAACCAAGAACCCAGGTTTGCCTTGTATTAATCTGTTCATGGGCATAGCCACTGCTTCTCGTCTAACCTTAAAATCATTAGTGGCAGTCGGCCTGGCCAATATCCCATTGGTTTTTAAAAACTCAAAAGATGTCTGCTCATAGATACCTTCTCTAGATGCACCAGCCGGATCACCCCAAACCATAAATTCATTTTTAGGAAACCTGATAGCCATTTCTGATTTTAGAATATTAACAAATCTATCCAGGCCCATATCAAAGGTGACAACTTCATGCAGTACATGCCAAGCTCCATTCGGCATTTTCTGAGCAAAGACTGCCGAGGGTGTCAATCCAAAGTCTAATCCAACTTGTACTGGTATATTCTCATCGACCTCTAAATCAGCCGACATAGTGCTGTCATCATATTCAGGCCATACTGGTCTGCCTTCTTGAACGTAAGTATACTTGCCTTCAGCATAACATCTTACCCAATCTAGATTCTTACCACCTAGCAACTGATCATAATATCCATTCGGCAGATTATGTAAGTTCTCAGCTTTAGGATTAGTTTTAAACCATTTACCACCAGCCGATATATATCCCTGGGCTTCAGGTATTTCTTTAGGAACATCTTTCAATGGCACTTCAAATACTCCCCCTGGTTGCCGGTAAAAGTTCCAGGCAAACTTACCTTTAGGCCTTTCTTTTTCAGCAACCTTATACAGCCAATGATCATCATCACATGGGTTGCTATCCATCCATATACCTCGCCAGGTACACCCACCATCGGCCATAGAAGGATATCTTCCTACCCTATGAGACAAACCATCAATAACAGCTTTTGGAAGCTCTCTTGCTTCATTTACAAATGCCCCAGTGAGTTCTAAAGATAACAGCTTCCTGGTATCCTTGGGTTGATCTAATGCAAGAAATATAACTTCACAATCTATACCTGATGCATTGCCCCTGGCTGGCAATTTCAAATGATGTTTGATCGGTGGAGACCAGTGAAGTCCACCCCAAATATTCTCAGGGAATAATTCCAACCAGGTTTTTATTGTAGTGGTTTTGAGCATAGGATAGCTGTTTCTAACAACAACAAATCTAGAATATCTAATACCATCCCTGGGAGAAGGTTTTTGCTGTACAGCCCTTTTAAACACTTCAGCACAACTAGCATAAGATTTGCCTGATCCCACCGGACCAATCAACCCTCTAACAAAACTATCATCTTTTAAGAACTTCCACACAGTCGGTGAGGTACTAAAATCTAAATTTAATTTATCAGGTTTTTCCATCTGTCGGTCCTACCATGTTAACTTCTATGACACTCGGCTTTTCACTTTCATGTTCCTTATCCAAGATACCAGCACTCTTAGCCAGCATTTGCAGAACTCTTACTTTATCAATCATTTCGATTTCGACCTCGTAATTGTCACCCACTGGTTTCGCCTTAATCTTCTTAATGGATTGAAGTGCATGTTCCGGGATTTCATCCATATTCTTAATAGTAACCTTGCCTTGATCATCCCAATCCACAACATCAGTAACCTTCGCCTGACTAATCGATAGTAGAGCTTCTGCAAGCTTCTCCCTATTTTCAAATATAACATCTGATCCTCTTAACTTTTTCTTGATATCTCTTACTCCACCAAGACTATTCATCTTGGGAACAACTCTACTTTTAGAAGGCAATATCAGTCTCCAGGGTTGCATCACTGCTATCAAAACCATTAGCCTGGTCTACAGCCTTATAATCTTTTGGAAATATCTTTAGCCATACCTCGCCCTTATCATCAGGGATAGGATAACAATCTAATTTCATAGAACTCGGAACACCCATCTTGGTAAATAGCTTGCCTATCTTGATCCACTGGGTTTTCTCATTGCCTTCTTTGTCGGTGTAATTCTTAGCTTGAACTAAATCTAATGTTTCTTTATCCATGTAAAACTCCTTTATGAAAAAATGGAAAATATTTTTGTGAGACCCCCACGCTATAGGTTAGGGCCAGGGGGAGGGTAGGGTCGCTTTTGCTTGGTACGACTATTATTTTTTTTACGCTGTACATATTCTACATGACCATCTAGTATTTGTACATCAAGTGTATCGTGTATTCATTTTATTTACTAGGCCCTTTATTATCTGCTTAGAATCTCTTGGTGGTTTTGTTTCTGTTAACCATATGCTTCTGAAATAAGCCAGTGTGTATGGTGGTCTTGTTCTATCCTGGTTGCATCTTTTTAATACCTTAACAACTTCAGACATGAACTGTTCCTGGGTTACTCCAATCCTGATTATCTCTTCTCCTATTGCTTCTTCTCTTTTGGTCCATCGCCATTGACCTCTTGTCTTGGTGACTTCATCGAGTGCATGTGAATAACTTCTTAACAATTCATAAACTTTATCCTTAATATTAATATTATTAGTTATAGTATTATAGTTCTGTACAACATCATTGTGTTGTGTATCGGCACAACCTCTAGTGTTGTATAACTCCTTCTTATTCACAACCTTACGTTGTATATCTTGGGCCTTTAAATAGCCTTTTTCTATAGGTGAAAGTAGGCCACAACCGATCTTATTCCAGGCTTCAATAGTTTGTTTACCTGATAGATAAGTGACCATAGCTTTGTGTATTGTCTCATAAGGAAAGAACTCAGTCTCATCTTTTAAGTATCGCTGGGTAATATCTTCAGCAAGCTTTTCTTGTGCCGGAGATAACTTGACATAATTCTTTTCCATCTTCTTGAGTGTAGCATCTACCTTATTCTGCTCTACAATAGGATCAGTGGATGTCTTGATAAGCTGAGTATCGGTTACACCTGGATCATATATGATACGATATGTAGCTGTCTTTTTACCTTTCTGACGTAGGGCATTCTCATTGATAATCTTCTTTATATATCCCCAATCAATAAGCTTAACTATCTGCCTGGATATTGCTTGCTGAGATCGGTTAAGTCTTTTAGCCAGGAGAAGCTGAGAAGGGAACGCTGTACCTGATTGACCTGAGACATAAGAACAAAGAACACATAACACCTGGAGTGCTGATGGATTACCCAGGATACGAGTATCGGCTAAAGCTCTTGAAGGTATATTGATGTAAGGTGAGGGTGATTGCTCATTAGATATCCTATACTTTTTAGGGGGCAGTGTGATCTCTTCTCTTGCCTTTAATATCTCCTGGGCTTTATCAATCTTAGGTACATCAATCATATTCATTTAAATCTCTTTAATGACTGTGCCAGGAAACAATGCTTCGACCAGCTTCTTCTTTAACTTGTATACTGGTGTCTTAAATCCTTTTACATCTTCAACTATGTAATAACCTATTTGTCCATCAGGGCCTTCTTCATCGACCATAAGATACTCAAAGTCTGCTTTATATGTGCATATCTTCTTGCCATCTATCTGACATTTAAATTCAGGCTGTAACTTTAAACTGGCTATGATGCCGGCCTTTTCCATCATCTTTAGCTCGGAATATCTATTGGCTTCTCTTTTACTATCAAAGTAAATACCATCAACCATAGTTCTAATAGCTCTATACTTTGTCATTAGCTTTAACCATCTGATCTAACTTCTCAGCTATATGTAAATCTTCTATCTGTTCCTTTTGATCATCGAATATGATATCGTTACTGATTGATCCTGGTATTCTTTTCCTTAATCCTTCTCGTAATATATGCTCAGTTAATCCAGCCATTGACCAGCGTTCTTTCTTGGCCTGAGACTTTAACATATCGTAACAACCCCTTGATAAACGACAATAAAAGGGAACTATTTCTATCTCACTATCCATGTGTACATAACCTATTTTCATTTTTTTACCTCTAGGACTTGTATATTAGATATCTATGTGATATATGTATATAGGTAAGGCATCGGTCTTACATCGGTATTAACAAAAAAGGGGCTAACTAATGACTATAGAGAAAAAACAAACTTCAATAAAATGTGATGAATGTGGATATGTAGTGCCTAAAGCAGAAGCATTAGATTTAGAGTTTTGCAATGAGTGTGAAGCCGAATTAGATATTCCAGATCAATGGTATGAGGAGTTAAACTAATGGACCTCAAACAACTCTATGAAGATTACCTGGAAGAATGCGATGCTGATTGGGGCATCGAGGATGGTGAGCCACAAGAAGATGTTCAGCCATTATCTTATAAACAATTTGTCGCACAATATATACAAGAAGGAGCAAACTAATGAAATTTTATAACTGGAAATCATCTGATCAAAGAGATCTAGTACTAATGAAGTCTTTAGCCGTAGGTGGTGAGGGCAGAACTGGCTACATCATTGAAGCTGAAACTAAGACGGCTGAGAAATACATAAACAAGCTTATGCAGTCTATACAGCTTGATGGTCTTGGTTCAAAGTGGATCAGCATTGACCAGGTCGATGAGAATGCATTGTTTATCGACAGCAAGAAAGTGTTTCTTAAATTTATGGAAGTGCTGTCTAAGACTGACTTTATTGTTGATGACCATGTTGGTTATGAAACTTATCTTTTAGTAGGAGCAAACTAATGAGTAATTTTCAAAATTTATCTGACAATGATAAACAAGTATTTATTTTGATCACACAAAAGACAAAGGCATACAAAGATGGTTTGAAGAAGTTTTTTAGTATTGCTGAGAACCAACGAGAATTTGATGAATTTGCAGAAGATTTTTATAAAAGCATATTTTTTAGTTACTTAGATGATAAGGAGAAAGACTAATGGGAGTTTATTGGGAATTTCAAATAGAAGAAACTTTAGAAAATGGTGAGGTACAAGACCCTAATATTTTTCTATCTATATTAGATGGTAAAGTTGACAAAAGGTATGACAAGCCATTTGACCTTGTGCCAGCTAACTTTCCTTTAAAATATGTCTATACTTCTTTCATTGATTCCGATGGTGTTAAAAGAAGAGGTTACAAAAATAAAGGTAGTTGGCAAAAAGCTGGTTACACAGAAGAGTTTGTCATAGTTAAAATGACCGGCACAGAAGATGAGGGCATCATTGATAGAGATTATATTTATCTTAATGAGGATGGATCACTGCCAACAAAAGAATTACCAAAGTATGTTGTTGATGCTTTTAATAAATGTATGAAAGAGGGAGCAAACTAATGAGGGTTAAGAATACTGCCGGTCAAGAACATACTGGTGTCTATTGTGCCTACGTTAGGGTATCGACAGACAGCCAGGATGTTGCCAGGCAAGAAATGGAGATCAAGAAGTGGCTCAATGGTGGTGATCATCAGGTCATGTGGTTTAAGGAAGAGGGTGTCTCAGGTAAAATTTCACCTTCTAAAAGACCGGAGCTATCTAAATGTATTGAGACTGCCAAGGTTAACAAGGCTACTATTATTGTAGCTGACCTGGAAAGATTTAGTCGTAGGATGCAAGACACATTAGATTTCTTTGAAGAGAAGCTGGAGAAGGGCAAGATAAAATTTGTTGTCTGCAATGAGCCTGAGATATCCGAAAGCTGGGAAAGGTTTTCTATGAAAGCGTACTTCGGTGCTATGGAAAGACGTAGGATAGCTGAAAGAACTAAGTCAGGTCTTAGTAAAATCAAACAAGAACTCAGGGAGAAGGGCGAGTATCAAACCAGGTCAGGCCGTACTATCACTAAGCTTGGCATTCATGATCATATGGATAAAGCAAGGGCCAGGGCTGGTGAAGTTGTGAAGGCTGAGAGTGACGGCTTTGCTAAGATCGTAGGTCCTACAATCATGAAGCTTCTTAAATGTGGTGATAGCTATAGGGAGATTGCCATACAACTAAATCAAATGGGTGTAACCACGGCAAGAGGTGGTGATTGGTATGCATCTACAGTTCGCAATGTCGTTAAAAGATTGGAGCAACAATGAAAAAGAAACAATTACAAAATTATCTTGATATGGAAATGTCTAAAGTCTTATGTGAACTAGAGATAAAGATATACCAGGAAAGACAAGATAGATTAAATTCTAGAATACAAAGATATTTTAATTCAACACCACTTAGAAATGTTTTTGCTCGATATGTAGTTTACGCTTACATCGTTAACGAGTTTTACACTATATCATTTGTTGCTGAAGAACTAAGAGCCACAAGACAATCGATCTCAAATATGGTTGATGAATGTGAAGCTGAAGGCTGGTTGCAAGTTGAAAGATCAGCCAATCGTGTGGCTTTCAAAGGAACTGAGACTATGTATGAAGCATTTGTAGGTTATCTTAATGCTCGAAAAGACCTGGCCAAAAAGGTAACTAAAGGTCGATGGAATGATCTTACAAGATTAGCCGATCTAGTGGAAAATGATTTCACACTCTACAAGCATCTGAGCGATGAGCCACTTGACATTGATTATCAATCTCATCCTGATATTGTAAAGTTTCAGAAAAAGGATAAATCATGAAGGACAAATTTGGTAAAATAATACAGTCCAGGATCGATAAGATAGGCAAAAGAAATATCAACGGCCATAATCTTAGTGATCATTTTCCAACACTTACTGGACCACAAAAAGAAAAGGTAGCCAAAGCTGTTTTAAATCACGAACACTATATGCATTATAAAGGAGCTAAGACAGCAGTCAGAATGACTATCCCAATCGTGAGTAGAAAGAGTATTCAATCAGCTTCTCAGGAACTAAAGAAATTATCCAGGGAGCTACAGTCTATTCATAGAGATACCAGCAAGTCTGTTTTTCAAAGATGCCTTGATGCACAAGATGCTATTACCAGGGCAAACTTTAGTATAAAATCTAGAACAGACTTTTGGTTTCTATACGGCATACATGGGCTTAGATAATGAATAATATTTCTAACAAAAACAAACGATTAAAAATCGAACTACTACATTTAGGGGGCATTTTGACACATACTTCTAAGGGTAGTACACACAAACCATTAATCAGAAGGAGACTAAACATGGTTAGTAAACAATCACTTAGCAATGAGGGATATAATAATAAAGGCAACTTGTCGCATAATATATATATTGAAAGAAGTATTTTACCTACATTTTGGCACAACCCTCTAGCTTTTATAAAAGTATTGAGGGTACTTGGTTATATCCTAGCATCTATTTTTACAATGGTCTACATCTATTACCTACTACATCTAGTATGTCTAATTGATGATGCTTGTTTTGCTCTTAATTATGGAGTGATAAATGGCTAAATTTTCAGACGATACTAAGGAACTAGGTGCTTCAAGAGTTCCAGCTATAGTTTTGGGTCAGACTAAATTTTCTACTAATGAAAGAGAAAGACAAAAAACTATTCATGCAAGACAGAATATACCTACCATTGAATCTGACTTTGCACAAGATGCGAAAGAACGAGGTAATTACCTGGAAGAAGCAATCATTGTTTGGTCAATAGATAAGCTTGCTAAGATAGGTGAGGGTGTTGCTGATGTCAGGGTACATGATGTCACTGATGGTCACAGATTACCTGACCTGGGATTGTGTGCATCTCTTGATGCTATTGTGCAGATAGATGGTGAGATCACAATGCAAGACCCTCAGACTAAAGGCCATATGGTTTTAACCGGTATGGGTGCATTAGAAATAAAGACTACAAACACTGATGACTTCCCCAGGCCTGACCAGGTTATTCAGCTACAGACACAGTTATTATGTAGTGGGTTAAAGTGGGGCATCATTGCTATCTTTGGGAAATCACAAAGACTAAACCTTGTACCTTACAAAGCTGACCAAGAACTCCATGCTATCATCATGGAAAAGGTTGCTGAGTTTTGGCAGAAGGTTGACCTGGATGAACCATACCCACCATTAGATAATGGCAAACCTTACACCATAAACCTGGACCATCTAAAGACTAAGAATGAAGTTATTCGTATAGCTATGGATTGGGCCAAGGCTGATGCCGAGGTAAGGGAATGGACTACCACCAGGCAAGAATGCCAGGAAGCATTAGAGCTTGTTATGGAACAGAATGATGCCGAGATAGCCGAGATAGGGGAGTACAAAATACTTAATCCTATCGTCAAAAGAAAAGCACAGCCTGAGAAGTTAGTGCCAGCAAAAGATGCATCTTGGTACAGAAGATTTAAAATAGAAAAGAAGGAGAACTAAATGACATTACCAACTTTAAATCCAACTAACATGACTGAAGCTATTGAGTTCTCAAAGTTTCTAGCATCGTCTACTCACATACCAAAAGACTTCCAGGGTAAACCAAATAATATCTTGGTAGCTATTCAATGGGGCTATGAGATTGGTCTAGCTCCTATGCAAGCTCTTCAGAATATTGCAGTCATAAATGGTAGGCCTTCACTATGGGGAGATTCTATGATAGCCGTCTGCAAGGCCCATCCTGATTGGAGAGGTATTAGTGAGACTTATGTTGAAGAAGAAGATAAGGCTGTCTGCCTGGTCAAAAGAAATGTTCATGGTGAGATAGAAGAAACAACTTCTGAATTTTCATATAAGGATGCACAGCGTGCCGGCTTAACTAATAAACCAGGTCCTTGGAAAAACTATACGAAAAGAATGTTACAACTTAGGGCCAGGGGCTTTGCTCTCAGGGATGCTTTTCCGGATGCAATCAAAGGTTTGATCACTGCCGAGGAAGCTCAAGATTACCCTGAAAAAAAAGAGCCTAAGAACGTCACTGATAGTAGTAAGAATACTGATGTGATTGATGATATCAAAAACAAGGTTAAGTCTATAGAGAAGGCTAAAACTGACGTTAAATACATAATGCATTTTATTGGCCCACATGAACCTATTGTTTATGCCAATGCCAGTGATTTCATCATGAAATTTATAGATACATTATCTCAAATCGAGAAAAGCAATAACAGTCAGGACAAAAAAAATATTTTGTTCAATGATCTTAGACAAAAAAATATGGATGAGATCGCCAAGCTTAATTCTTTAGAACAATCAGAAATAGAAATGGAGATGGAGAAGTATTATGTCGCAGACAAAAATTCCGATGACTAAAAAACAAAATCAAATTTTTAATTTTATGAAAGAGTACTATGAAGAAAAAGGTGAGATGCCATTACAATGGGAAATAGCTGATCACTTTAACATTCTTGCAATGTCAACAATACAATTCCATCTTAAAGGCATGGAAGAAAGAGGGTGGATTAGAAAACTACCTGGCCGTAAAAGAGCAATAGCTCTAGAACTAGATGGCATTTAATCTTTCAATTAACCTATCGGCTCTTGCTGTTACTTGTGTGTAATAGCGAGAGTCTTTCAACTGATTACCAGCTTCAATCCAATCTCTATTTTTTACAGCTTCTCGAAACTTAACAAATTTAGATAAACGAGGTCGGCCCATATTGAACATGAGGTTGCCAATGATTTGTTTTACCTCTTCAGGAAGCTCATCAAAATCATCAAACAAAACTTTACATTCACTGATTGTACCCTGGACATCCATTTGAAAACATTGCTTCACTCTTTCTTGAGATACTGGAGTGCCTACTGGCTTACCATATTCTTCATCCCATTCAGTGACTAAATGTCCGATACCAAATGTAGGTAACCCAAGATGATCTAAATAGATTTCATCCTTTGTGCCTTCATCGATTATCAAATCTTCTCTAAGCTTTTCGATATCCATTAGGCAGTCGCTGTTTTCTTTTTCTTTTTAGCAAACATTCTAAGCTTCTTAAAATCAGATGCTTCCATCTTCTTTTTATTGCCTGACATCTTTGCAATTTTCTTTTGTTTGTTTGAATAACTTCCATAACTTCCTGGCATGATCTTATCCTTTCTTTTTTCTAAATAAATCACCATCAGCTTTTTTGACAGTGGACTTCCCCTTCGCATGGGCTTTTAGTCTTGCGACTGCCCATTGATGAGGTGACATTTTAGGTCTACTACCGGATGAGTAGTAAGCTCCTAAACCTCTTTTATAAATCTTGTTTGCTCTTTCTGTTCCAAACATCTTTTGGTATTTTTCAGGTGCTGACATGTTAACCTCTCATTCTTTGTTTAGCTATTTTGTCCATCATGGCTGGTGTAAGTTTACCTTGTCGATATAACTTGGCTGTCCTTTTGATCTCAGCTTCTCTAGCTGAAGGGTTCTTTGCACCAGCTACATATTTAACTGGTGTGCCTTTCTTAGTCTTAGGAACTTTGGCAAACTTACGTTTGAACTTTTCTTTAGGGTAGGGCTTCTTCATTTTCTATCCTTTCCCTTTAGACGTTCTGCCGTTCTCATTCCAGCAAGGCCTAGCATTCCCATCAAAACCGGAAGCATAGTTGCTGTATCAGCCTGGGGAATAATAATTCCAAACCCAGCACAAATAGGACTGACTAGAAAATTGACCAGGAAACCCAGCACACATACCCAGGCAGTTGCCGGTCTCCAGGATGACTGAAACCAGTTACCTTTTGCTTCTGCTTCATTAACTTTGATTTGTGCCAGGGCAATCTCTTGAGCATGCTTCTCAGACATTGTTGCTATGTCATGTGCCAGCTTTGCCTTCTGATCTGCATCAGGAATAAACTTATCTAGTAAACCAGTGACTGGTCCTATCAATGCTTGTAACATTCTAACCTCCTTTTAACACTTCATTCAAACCAAAACCCTCTAGCAAAATTAGAGTAAAAAATAATAACAAGATTCCACCAGCTATAAGTTTCCCACTAAAGTTTGTTGATCCGATTTTGATTGCCACGAACTCATTACCTAATATTCGTAGAGACAACTCAAAGGAATTATCACTTACCTTTACACTGCCCCAATCTGATAATGGTTTTTTATCAGTCATTACTTTCCGACTTTCTTTTGTGCTAGTTTGTGAGCTTCTCCGAATGACATTCCCTGGAGCATCTTTGATCTCATCAATCTCATATGCTTAGATGTATGATGCTTTGAATGTTTCTTCATCGTATTTTCCTGACGTTTAGTAAGTTCTTTTTTATGTTTCATTAATAGACCCTCACTTTTTTTGGATTAACCTTTGGAACTAACTTACAAATACACTTGTAAGTTTTCATGCCGTTCTCAGTTTGTAATTGCTGTCCACTTAATTCCTGGGAGTAGTAAGTGCAATCGTTCACAGATTTAAAATAAATAGACCCACTTGATACCGAGCCGAGCATGCATGTCAGAATAAAGGCTGTCATATGAGACCTCTTTTTCTAGCAATGATTACCAGGACTGTGATGACACCACTGAATAGGGCAGTAATCAAAATACCTAAAACAACTTTTAAAATTATATCTTGGATTTTTTCTGATCTTTTCTTTCGTGCAATAGCAGATTCTTTTCTTCTTTTCCTGGCTTCTGCACAGTGAGCAAGGTAGTCATTATATAAATTTGCACGGCCATATAGTTGCATGAACTCTCTCAATGTTTCTTTCTTACGTCTAATCTCCTCTAGGGCCATGAACTCTTCCAGGTCATTATCTTGCTTACCTAAGAAGTTAGTCCATATACTATTTTTTCTTTTGTGAAGGTCTTGCTGAAGCTGATCTTCTGCACCTACAAATTTAGCTATGGCTGAACCAGCAGATGTAAGTTCTCTACCATTTTCTATAGTCTGTTTTATTATTGCATAAGCACCATTAGCTAATGCCAATGCTTCAAGCATCTCCTCACCTCACTAACAAGCCAATCAAAAGTAAAATTATTGAACCCATCCCAGCATACAAGCCGTTCTCCAGCCTTCTTAACCTAGACCCTAAATCTTCAATGATTGTTTTCAGACTATTAATTTCACTTTGTAAGCTTGTCATAGTTGGTTTTGACATTACTCTTTAACCTCTTTCTTAGGCCTACCTTTTTTGACCGGCTTTGGTTTCTCGACTTGTGCCTGGGTCTTCGGTTTTAATTTTGGATTAAGATCATATAAGTGTGGCATTATCCTACCTTTGAATTTTCCATTGCTTTTGTTGTTTCATCATTACCAAGTGATGTCGTTAATCTTTGTAGATATTGTTGCTGTAATATATCGGCATCTTCAAAAGCATCTTTGAGATCGTTAGTTTGTTTTTGCCACTTAACAACTTTACTTGCTAATCTTAATTGCTCTACAGATAAATCAGATTGCTTGTATTCTTTGCCATCAATATTGATTACATTTGATTGTTCAGTCATTACCAAGATACTCCATTTGCTGTAATTGGGTTCTTCATTAGTGATATTTGATTTGCTATACTATCCTCAATGCTCTTGACTTCATCAGCACCTAAAGCATCTTTTGCCCAACCAATAGCATCTGCCTCTGTTACGTCTGCATATGCCTTTGGTGTGCCTACAAGAGTTACACCGACTGAACCATAAGATGATCCAGTGTTACCATCTGCATCTTCGTCTGAGGCTCTCCAGTGTATTGTTGTGATTATATTCTCATGGTCTCCACTTTTTAAGTCTCGATCCATTGAGGGTATTGTCCATGTTACTGCCATTTTAAGCTCCTTCTAGTGCTGTTATTCTTGCTTCTAATTCTTGTATGGTTTTCACGAGTAGTGGTACAAGACGACTATGGTCAATTCCCTGTATAATTGGAATAGTATTTCCATCAGCATCTAGTTTATTATCGCCTACAGAAACACCATCAGGTAATTTTTCGCCGTCTCCCCAAACCTTTACTGCATCTTTTTCTCCACCAATAGCTTCAGGGACAACACCTGAAACTTCATGTGCTAAAAATCCATCAACAGTTCTATCTGCTTCTTCAATAAAATTAAATCTACAAGGTTTAAGTTGTTTTAATCTTGTCGTGGCATCAAAATCATAGGATACGTTTTCTTTAAGACGATAATCAGATGAAGTTTGATAACTTACTCCAGTTGAAGATGAGTGTTCTATTCCTCCAGCTTCACCACCACTACTATTATAAAATCTAATAAAATCTCTATTACTACCAGAACCTCTATTATGTTGCAGTTCTATAATGCCACCATTATTACTTCCAGCACCTCTAATAGTAAGCTCGGAAGCATCTCCGTGATGAGTAGTCGTGTTTAAAAAAGTCTCTCCATCACTTTGAATACGCAAACGTTCAGAAACACCAATTTTAAAAGCCATACTGTCATTACTATGGTCATATTCAATCATGCCTCTATAGGCTTGATCTCCACTTGTACCATCAGCAAAAACTATTGAACCTTGATTACTAGAGCCAGTAAAAATAGTCA
>Ga0181410_1000138_pt1 | contig 30494 bp, 46 predicted proteins | sample 33SPOviralmetaG_FD_130112 | JGI IMG/M metagenome (GOLD analysis project Ga0181410, IMG submission 130112) | Marine viral communities from the oligotrophic San Pedro Time Series (SPOT) site, San Pedro Channel, CA, USA - 33 SPOT_SRF_2012-06-20 | ecosystem: Environmental > Aquatic > Marine > Strait...
AACTGCTGACCTATTGATTACAAATCAATTGCTCTACCAACTGAGCTATGAGGGCCTGTGTTACAGTGTGCCTTGAGCCATGTTGAACACAACTGCGAGCACAAAGAAGAAAGCCACAATCAACCCAATGCATATGATGGGCATCAACAACTGTTTCATTGATTCAAATACTCCAACATGGTGCCAGCGTCTGACACTTCAAACGGATCTGCTTCTGAGTCTGCACAGTTGCCTGGTTCGATCCACATCTTCTCCACAATTTGATCTTGGATCACAGCAGAGTATCGCCATGAACGATTGCCAAAGCCTCGATTCCTGAACGTAGTGAACTGGCCAATGCCTTTGGTGAAGTCCAAGTTGCCGTCAGGTATGCACTTGACCTGTGTGATCTTTTGATCTCTGAACCAAGCATTCATCACAAAAGCATCATTCACTGACACACAGTAGACTTCGTCCAGTCCGGCTGCCTTCAGTTCTGCATACTTTTCTTCGTATCCTGGTAATTGTTCTGATGAGCAAGTGGGTGTGAACGCACCCGGCAATGAAAAAATGCCCACACGTTTGCCTTTGAATATGTCAGCAGTGCTGATGTCTTGCCACTCACCGCCAACGAAACCACATCCATCATCTGTAATCTGTTGATCATCACCAACTCTGCATTTGAATGTGACTTCTGGAATTTGTTTTCCAGTCATGTCTGCCATTGTTTGTTTCTCCTTGTACAATTAAAACTTGTGTTAATATTAACACAGCATTTAATTTTTGTCAAATCAAGATGTGTGCAATTCTTGCAGACGTTTTCTGAGACAAAAAGATGATTTAACTAGACAAGAACTTATAAGTGTGTATAATTACAAGTGAGGGCATTACTAAAACTCAAAACAACAATGACTAACAAGAGGATGAGACAGGCATCCGCACAGAGAATAGAAGACTGACTAGACATGACAACTGAAAAAGCAACACGACTAACCAAAATATGGATTCAAAAAGAATGCAAATATATCAAGGCACACCCAGCAGAGACTGTGGGCGTTGCATACTCAACTGCGATTATTGGATTAATTGGATCTATATTGGTAAATTTATAACCATCAACTCCACGGTCACTGGGTAGGATCAACTCAGTGGCCACTCTGTGTACAATTAAATGATCAATTTCTTTATTTTTTTAGCAACATGTTGCAGATAAGATGTGCCTGCTTGTATCTGTTGCAGTCTGATCTTGTTGTGATTCACAATATGTTGTATTTGATCTAGATGTTTGCCTGCTTGAAGAAACTTTTGTGTAGCAGATAGACACATCTTAACTCTGATTTCTAGATCTAATTCACTATCGTACGATTCATCAATGTAAGGATGAAAGGTTTTGAATCCCATTTGTTGTAATCGTCTTAGATAACCATGGTGGCCCACAATCACAAATGCTTGTTGAGCCGCAATTGGTTTCATGATTTTCTCAGTTATATAAAATTTATTGTAACTAGTCTCAGGAACAATTTCTAAAATACATTCTTGGTGCCATATTTCAAGTACTTTTCCTATATCAGTATTATGTTTACCAAGTGGCCTCATTTTTTTTGTGCGTGGTCTAAACATTTTTGACACAACTGCATTATGTTCTTGGGGAATTTGATCATACACAAACCAATAAGGTTCATGATCAAACAACGGCTGTATGTATTTTGCCACAAGATCACGATGTATATCATGCCTTCGCATGGTACAACACCAACCTTTTCTTTCTGACAACGTCTTACTGTCAGTCTTGGGTACTGGTTGGCTCCACACAAACTGACTCCATGGTGAAGAAATATGTTGTGGACTACTGTGTGGGACCATTGCATCACCTATGAACGTTTGATTTTGTGTAACAACATCTTGATAATATTCAGCATACACTAATGAAACATCAACACCATAATAGTATGTGTGATTGTCTACAGTAATCCAAGTTGACTTTGGTTTGTTTTCTTCTTGTGGTACTATCTGCATCTGCACATTCAATTCGTTTGCTAATTGAATTGCTTCGAGCGGGCCTTGCACTAAACTGTTTGGCACTGGAAGTTTTTTGTTTCGTCTTATCTGTGCTCTAGAAATATCAGCCATCCTTAATTATTTCTAACACAACTTTGTCATACAGCAGTTTATGTCCATTGCGATCTGGATGTTGTCCGTCACATGCAAACCATTCATGCTGATGGCGTGCCTGATTTTTCTTTACAACAGCATCCATTATCTTCACAGTTTGGTTTTTATCTTGCTCGGCGAGCGTGTTGACCAGCCATTCAACATCGTCCCACTGTGAATCAGCGGCCTCCGCAGTGAACTGATTGATCCAAGATGGCCATAACACTTTGATACCAAGTGCTTCATATGGTGCAGGATTCAGACTGCACAGTCCACCAACCACCCAAAAGTCTTGTCCGGAAAAGTTTTTATCTATTTCAGATGCTAACCATGTGTCATAATCGTCGGCCAACTGATACCAATCATGGTGTTGGTTCCACCAAGACAACCACATCTTGTATTGGTCTTGGTCGATATTATCGTCAATAGCCTGTAATTGATTGATCAACAAATCTCTAATTGGATCAGTCTTGACCAATAACCAATGCATCACATTCATATCTTTCAGATGTGTCAGATTCTTTAGTGCATTACGATTGCTTAATCCATTCTGTCCCACATTGATTGTTTGGTAATTGTTGCATTCTAGATAACAAGACAGACCTCTGTGTGTGATTTGATATTCTCCATCCACATGGGAGAACTCGCCCTGTGTGTACGAACACCCTGATACAGCAAGATTATAATACCATCTAGGCATTATTTTCTTCCGTAGTGTACAACTTTGATTTTATCGTAGAATGTATTGTATCTTCTATACATATCAACTACTACAGATCCTTCTGCGAAGTTGCCTGCTGAATAGTCAACTGGATGAGCCAACAGATACACAGCAGGAGATACACTGTATTGATCGTATATAACTTTTTGTCCTGCTTGTTCAACATAGTGTCCAACCAACATCGATGTCGAACCATCTGTTAGATTGGTTTCTGGTTTGAATGACTTACCTAATATGTGTACAGGTAAGTTGTGACTTAATAATTCTTTGGCAACATTTTCTGCTTGTATCTCTCTTGCCTGCATGATTGATTTGAATAGATCATACCCTAGATCTAATTTTTCTGCCAACCAACTTAATGCTATGTTGTCTCTAGGATGGCATGGTCCACCATCACCCATTCCTGGTTCCATATACTTGTCTGATACAATTCTATCTGCATGTCTAAGAGACTCTGCAATCACAGAAGGGTTTGAGTGACCAATTTTCATTGTGACATCCTGTATCATGTTGGCTATGCCTACCTTGGCTGAAATGTATGTGTTGTGAAATATCTTTATACACTCGGCTTCTTCCCATGTGCCTAGTGTGGTGTGTGGTTCTCTTTTTGTTTGCACAGTCTTGTAAAACTCTACCAACTTGTCTGCTTTTATTTTATTCTCTTCTGTTGGCCAAGTATCAAATCCCAACATCATAATGTCCGGAGCAAGAAAGTCTTCAGTCACAGTGCCCATGGCTATTAGATATGGATTGTATATAAATTGATCCTTGATACCAAGTTCAGTAATCATTGGACGTATTGTTCCTGGAAGCACTGTTGATATGTTTACTATAAGAGCATCTTTAGGAGCATACTCAACAAGATGGGTAAGAGTACTTTTCAAATATTGATAGTCAAAGTCTTTAGTTGGTAGTTCTGATGAAGGTGCTTCGCCTCCATATGCTGGATCATGTGGAGTAGGCACAGCGATAAAGATTATCTCAGCATCATTAACGGCATTGAATAATGAATTACAAATTTTTATTTTGTCATTTTTTATATTCGTATCAACATCATAACCTTTTACGTCATGCTGGCCAGCCATTACTTCCGCAACTGGTAATCCTAGTTTGCCTAGACCTATCATTGTTACTTGCATTATCTTGCCTTTCCTTGCCCGCGATATGCTTTGAAAGATCTTCGTTTGTGCTTGTTCTTGGGTCTTGTTCTAGTGCTGTGACCGATGCTTGTTCTTTTTCTTACAGGAGTTCTATATGATGAGGTTGTATTGCCACGTGCTTTCATACAATAATTTATCTGTGATTAGAAAGGGACAAGCGAATTTAGAAACTCGTTTGATGCTTGAGTGGCGTTCTTCTCTATTATCTTACGCCACATTTTTGTTTTGCGTTTGTAGTTTGCCCATACAATGTCATCGTAGTCATTTTCCAACCACAATTTTTTTTCTAGTTCAGCATCTAGTTGTCCATCTTGCCATGTACAATAACCTAGCATAATCTTGTAGTTTTTAGGTCCTCCGCCTTCCAGAATGTCTCTAGCAATTTGATCATTGAATGTGATTGCACACTCGTCGTTCATGATACTGGTACCTTTCACATGATAATCTAGACTATGTATAATAGTAATTTTTTCCATAGCAATTGGGCCACCACAGTATATAGGTTGCTTAGGAAGATCACTCTTTATTCCGTATATGCGTGATATCTGTGTTTGATCAATGTTCATCACAGGCTGATTCATGATAAATCCCACTGTGCTAGCCAATTCAGATCCTAGCATGATAACAGAATGGTGCCAAATGTTTAAATTGTTTACATTTACAGTTTGGCTCGATAACAATAGATTACTCACATAAATATTTACATTAAACATATTATAACACAGACTAAATGAGTACATATAAATTAACATTTTCAAGTTTACACAATGCCTGGGCAAATGATGAAAAAATTAGTGCAGTAGGCCAAGATGACGGTGATTCAAGCAATCCATACACAAATGAAACATATACACTGCATCTTACACTAGATGGAGCATTAGTAGCTAACGGAGACATTGACGGATCTGGTACTTTAAGTTTTACAACAGATCTTTCAGTGGCCGATCATCAATTGATTATAACTATTCAGGGTGCAAAAGATAGTGGAGTATGCATAGACAAATTTGAAATTGATGACAAAGAGATGGTTGCATCACGATTAAAATACAACAATGTGACAGCAGGCGGCTCTGATATATTACGTTGGCAACTAAGCGAGATATGGAAAAATTCAGATGTTGACGACACATACAACTGTTGGTGGCCTAGAATATCAGAAGCATCAAGTTTTTTAGATGCAAACTTTCCATATAGACCAAACTTACTAGCCGGAAATGAAATGCATTTTAATTTAACAAAAGATGCAAACAACACATTATCTTTGACTGACGATTATGCTGGTGACACCAGTTCAGTGCTGTATGATTCTACTGAGCCGGTAAAATATTATCTAGCAACCAAACCAAGCACCGAATCAAGTGCTAAATTAAGTTCTACAAATTTAGATCTTAGTGCATCCTACGTAGATAGTTCTTCGTTTTGGGAAGTGCATGACGGAAGCACAGTTGACTCCACCCAAGGCGGAATGTACATGGGTCCGGGCCAATATGATGCAGACCTTATTTGGAACAGTGACGTAATTGATGACAGTGGCGACACTACTTCTAGAATTGTTATTTTGTCTGACAGAGAGTGGAAAATGTATCTCCACAATAAAAAATGGTTAGCAGAAAACTCACTCGCGGCAATCACAGTAACATAATTCAATCTTAACATTATAACTTTTACAACCAAGTAAATACTATTACTGTTTGAGTCAAATCAAACATTAGGCAAACAAAAGCAAAGGCAACATGAAAAACACAAAGGCACTAGATCAAATAGGCGAACTTACCTCGCGTTTTGTACGCACTTGTCCCCCAACAGCAAAGTATCATGAAAGACTCGCAGAAGAGATGGAGATCATACTCTCGTTACGATTCGTTGATTACTTCTGCCAGATCAGAGATATTTTAGATCTTACCACAGACATAACTCATATGACACGTGGTTCTGCTGGCTCGTCATTGGTGTGTTACCTAATGGGAATAACAGACGTTGACCCATTGCAATGGGATATTCCTGTGGCACGATTTCTTAATCCTAAGAGAGATGACTTACCAGATGTTGATATTGATTACCCTCATTATCGACAAGAAGAAGTTATGAATCGTATATTCAAAAAATGGCCAGGCAAGTCAGCACGTATATCAAATTATGTGTTGTACAAAGACAAGTCAGCCAAACGAGAAGCGGCAAAACGATTAGGACATAAAGGACGACTGCCTAAGAAGTTTACCTATGAATCACTAGGCATAGACCCTAAAGAAGCAAAGCGAATAGAAAACAAACTGAAAGGCAAAAAGAAATGTATATCAAAACACTGTGGCGGCATCTTAATGTTTACAAGGCAATTACCAAAATCTTTAATATCACAAACAAATCAAATACTGTTAGACAAGAACGAAGTAGAGGATCTAGAACATCTCAAAGTAGACATATTGGCCAACAGAGGACTCAGTCAACTGTTGGACATAGACCCGATAACAAAATTATACGAGTATCCAGAGATAGACGAGGCTACTTCGTCTTTGTTGAGTCGGGGCGACGTGTTGGGAGTCACCCAAGGCGAATCACCCGCCATGAGAAGATTGTTTAGAGCCATACGACCAAAATCAATGAGAGACTGTGTATTTGCCACAGCACTGATTAGGCCAGTGGCCATGCAAGGTAGACGCAAAGCATCTTTCTTCAACGACTGGACTGCTGACAGAGTATCAGACGTTGTGGTATGTGAAGATGATGCTATCATACAGATAGCACAGTTGATTGGATGCAACTACTATGAAGCAGACATGTATCGCAGAGCATTTGCCAAGAAGAATGAAGAACGTGTGATGGAGTTTATGACCAAGTTAGGTGATCATCCACGCAAAGACGAAGTGTTTGCAACACTGCAAGAGTTAAGTGGCTTTGGGTTGTGCAAGGCTCATGCTGTAAACTTGGGTAGACTGATATGGGCATTAGCATACCAGAAAGCACACAACCAAAAAGGATTCTGGAATGCCGCACTTAAACACTGTCATGGTTCTTATAAGAAATGGGTATACAAGACAGAAGCCAAACGTGCTGGCTTGACTCCTGTTACTGTGTCTAAATCTGATCAGTTTGATGATCCTGCGTGGCAATACAAAAAGTATGGTTGGTGGTCCGCAGATAAATTCTTACCAGGTTTCTATACAAGATCATTATATCTGGATCGCATAGAGTTTGCTGGACTAGTTGCTAATGGCAGAGTGTATAAGAGCGGAAATAAAAAGTATGTGACCTTTGTAACACTAGGCGTAGACAACGGTTACTATGTAGATTGCACAATCAATAAACCATTTGCCTATTCAGACACAGACGTTATACGTGGTATAGGCAAAATAAAACATCTAAACAATTCTGATTATATCGAAGTTATTGAATGTGAAAGTTTAAAGATAGATCAGTTTTACAATTAATTGTCTTTGTTCATGTTAGCAATCAACTGCTTAATTTTTGACGATTCGATCTCCGCTTTAACTTTGCCAACATCATCACCTTGTGCTTTGTGTTCTTCTTTTGGTTCTTCTGATACTGTAGAAGTTCTTTTCAAGTTTTGATATATGCTTGGTGCTTGTTTCTTAAATGATTGGTATTCTTCATCCTCTGCCAAGTCATGTATTCTCAGTGTGTCAATGTTAAATTCTAAATCAACTTTGTGTCCAACACCAGAACTTGATCTAGTTTTCATAAACTGTATCTGATACTTGCCACGTTCTCTCATTGCTCTGCTGGTAAAGATACCAATCACGTTGTCTGCTGTTTGTATCTTAGACAGTCCGCCACTGATATGTGAATGATCAAACTCTATCTCTTCAACAGATGCTCTGTTCAACTGCGAAGCAGTAATCATCACACAGTTCAAATCTACAGCCAAGTTTCTAAGTTCTTCAGACACATACTTGTCTTTCACAAACAAGTCTGATGGAGATACACGTTTGTTGATTGGCATTAGTAAATCTAAATAATCAATCAGTATTACATCGCACTTGACATTGTGTTGTATTTCAAACTCTTTGATGTATGCCCTCACATCAATTGCTGTGCTACCCGATTGTATATATTTGATACGCAACTTGCCTGACTCTTTAGCTTTCATCTTAACTTTAAGATCAACTGTATCCAGGTCTTTGTAGATGTCTCTGGTGTTTGTATCTGTCATCATTGCATCTATTCTCATGGCAGTCAAGTTCTCACTTAACTCTAATGTTACATACACAGCATTTAACCCTTGCTCAACATAGTTGCATGCCAAGTTCTGTAAGAACAAACTCTTACCAGCACCAGAGCCGCCTGCAAATATATTCAACTCACCTCTATTAAATCCGCCAAACAGTTTCTTATCAAAGTTTTTCCAGCCTGTTGCCATTACACCGTTGTTGTCTTTAAGTGCTTGTAGTCTTGCTTTAGGGTCTGCAAAGTAGTCAGTACCCATATCTCTAGTCAAGCCAATCTGTACCGCTTCTTTGATCATGCCTTCCACAGAACCATATTCACCTTTTTCTAACATGTCTGCAGACTTCAGTATTGCTGATTCTAATTCTTTATGTCTAGAAAATGCTTCATACTCGTCTAAAAACCACTCAAAATGTTTTGGATCAATATCTGATGCACTTAATAAATTAGACCCAGTCTTTGCATTGACCATTTCAACTTCGGGCAATGTTTTATATTCTTGTGCATACTCATGAATAAACTTAGCCGCTTCACGCAATTCAGCATCATAATGTCTATAGAAGAAAATGTTTTGTGCTCTTACAAACGACTCTGCGTCTGCAAGAAACATTTCTAAAAATAGTTTTTGTAAGTCTCTAGTATATTCCACAGTTTATATTATATTACATTCCAATGACTCTGTCATTCGGATAATTGGTTATTAATAATTCTTTTCTTTCTTTTTGATCTTTCATATATGTACCTGTACTTCTCATGGTGTACTGCAAATCCCATTCCATCAATGTGAATGTGTCAAACAGATCAGTTATAGTTTGGTTTGAATTGTATGTTATCATAAAATTTGCTGTCAATTTTTTAATGTCCTCTGCAAATTTATCGTGACTAAATCCTTTGTGTTGTGCTCCGTCACGCCCATATAGATTTGCTTTTATATCATATGGAGGATCTAGAAACACGAAGTCGCCTTCTAGATCATGTGCTCCCCAATTTGCTTTGAGTACATTAGAATAATCTATGTTTGTTATTTTCCAATCTTTAATAATTTTTTGATAGTATACAAGATTTTTAATATTGTTAATTGTAAAGTTACCATCATATGCTTGTTTAGAAAATGAACTAGACTCAGTAAGACCAGAAAAAGAACATTTGTTAAGTATAAAAAAACAAACACCAACAGTGTATTCGTCACCTGTAATAATAAGTCGTTTTGCATCGTTGTACATTCTTTTTTGGTCATCTATAGAATTATATGTTGATGCTTTTACTTTGAGTAAATCCAATGCCATTCTACTGCCCTGGTCTTTTAGATTTTTCCAAAATGCAACTAAGGGATAGTATGAATCATTTATCCACACAGGCACCCATGGATAATTTTTTGTGATGTACAAAGCCATAGAGCCACCGCCCACAAACGGGTCACGATATGCAGAAACTCTTTCTGGTAATAGTGTGCCTAGATAGTTTACTGCTCGAGATTTGCCACCAGGATATCTCAGTGGTGTTTTAAGTGAGCCATAATTTTTCATGTAATTTTATCTTTGTTTTATTTGTGTGTTTATGTTTTAATATGGCCTGCATAGTCAATACTTTACCATATCGCAACACTGCATTATTAATATCTTTTACATCATCGTGCCATGGCGGCATGCTCACAGACCAATTGTATTCAATTGCTTGATCGATCAGTTTGGTACCTGCCTTGTCTCTGTCTGGTACAACAATTACTTCTCTGTTCAAAGAATCAATTTGCAGTTTTTGTTTATGTGCAATCTCTGAACCAAGTATAGCAACACTGTCTAGCACAATGGCATCAAATATGCCTTCAACTACAATTACAAACCTGCGTGACCAATGTTGATTGTCCATGTTGAATACTGTTCCTGGTTGCACGTTTGCAAAATATTTTGGTCTTGTGTTTGCACTTATAGCTCTCGCAACAAACCCAATTGGTTTGTGTTGCCATGTAACAGGAACAATCACTCTGTCACGCTGTGATGGAGCAGTAAAAAATAAACTATCTGTAACGCTGATGCCACGTGATTGTAGATAGTTCACACAGTCTGGTTGTTGTTGTATTACCACAGCATCATCCGGCACTTTTACAGTATCAAACTTTATCTCATTATCTAATGTTCGTTGTGCAATTTCCCCTTCACTTGCATGTCCCATGGCCTGCATACTAAGTTTTCCTATTTCACTCATTGGTATATTGATCCATTGCATCAACTGTCTAAAACGTCTGTTCAAATATCTACCTGGTGTGTAGTTGGCTTTCCATCCACAGTTGAAACAGTGATACTGAATACCACCGTCTGGTAAAAACATCATGCCTCCACGCATTCTGTTATCAGCTGATTCATTATTATGCACACAACAAGGAGCATTGAATGAAGTCCATCCACTGGGTGTTTTCTTTCGCTTAGACGGAAGATGTGACTCTACTGCTTGTTTGAGTTCAGGAAACATATGTACAGTATAAACTATTTTTTACGTTTGTCAAAGACTGTTCTGGGATTGTGGAGTACTCCACGCACACTCTCATAAGCTCGCCAACTGCTTAAAAATATCAAACTCCATGCTCCGGTTACCATACCTAGATAAAAAAATAATGGCTGTGTAAAAATGGTAATCCAAAATCCTGTGTTACGTTCATTATTTGTTTTACCGGATATTAAATGAAGAGCAGTCATTGATGCTATTACGCAAAGAGTGTTAATCCAAAACATTGGATCATTTACAAATTCACTCATTAATGATTGCTTGTGCTTGTTCTACTTTGTGTTTAACAATAACACCCGTGGTAAGTTGTGTAGCACCCTCTAGATTTGCTATATCAACAATCTCTGTAAGCACAGGAATTAATCTTTTAAGTTTGTATTCTAATTTTGCAATCTGTAAATTAGCATCCATCATGTTTGCTTCTGCCGTATACAAAGCCGAGTTGTCTGAATTGTTTTGTGACATGTCCTTATTATAAACTATACAGAAAGATAGAGCAACCAACAATATAACAAGTAGCAAGAAAGGTGAGCACCTTGGTCAATTGATGTCAACACCCAAAACTGTCTGTCATTTTGAGACCATCCATGATGCTTAACAATTATATTTTTGCGCCAATCGATTACTAAATGTAACACAAAATCTAATACAGCAATTAATGGCACCATTAACCAATTGGTTTGCAAATATAAATTCATCACAGTCAGTACAATAGCAGTGCCTGTTAGATGATCAAAAGCATGTAGCATGCCTTTGCGTGATAGCAGAATCCATTTTTTATTTTCGCCTTTGAGTCTGCCCTGAAGAGCAAAATCACACAAAGCATGTTTGAGTGTCAGTATATAAAAAGTGATTGCAAAAAACATTAAGACCTATATAGGATCTTGTCTAGTCCTGACAGGACTGTGGATGAATCAGGTGCACCTGTCGAGTCAGAATGGTGTGCGGCAAAAGCCACACGTTTAAACACGCCGGTAAAGTTTACATACCTACGTCCAGTTTCTTCAGCATACTCTCGACTATCGATTACAAAAAATTCTGATTGTTGTGCGTCAGTGGCATATGATGCTCCGGCGGTCATTGTACCCAGTATTTTAATTGTGCCTGAAAAGTTATTGAGATAATAAACTGCTGTGTGAAGACCGTCGTTTGAATTATTATTTGGTTTTGCATCAACAGACGATGTAATAAATTCTCCTTCAAGCAGAGTGAATGCATCTAATTGTGTTGATGCTTTGAACTCCGGTGATGTGCCTTGTACAACTTCAAAATTAATTTTAGCATCAAACTTGGTGTCAGCGTATAGTATTGAGACAGTTGAATCATTGCCGGTAAATTTAAGCACACCATGATAAAATGTTTGATCCAATTTTAGCATATCAGATTCAGACAGAGTAAATTTTATATGTCCTTTGGTTGCTGTGCTTGAACCATCATCCTGCACAACGCCAGTTTTAGTGACAACCAATTGATCATCTTCATTTGATATCTGTAATTCGCACGATGAATCGTTTACAAATTGTTTCTTCTGATCTTGATTTTTGACCACAATAGTGAACGAATTATTAAATTCTTTGTATAGTTTTATAGGTCTTTCGTACACTTTTTCGAATCTCCGTTCGGTTCCGTCTGTGTGCAAGAGCACATCAAGTTCGTTTGGTAGTATGTATCCAGTAACATATTGCATGACATTTCAAGTATTTATAGGCCAAGTTCTTAAGACGTAGATAACTTGTCTGGTAATTACCTATAATGAAGTTAGATATCGACGCACTTAAAGACAAGTACCCTTTTCTATCACTCGTACAAGTGGGTAAATTTGAACACGTAGGCATCATACAAAATGCTGATATCAAAGTTTTAAGTATGTATTGCTTCGATTCTATTCCAAAATTGTTGATTAACGACTTTTTAAACAACGGTAGTGAATGGTGGTGGGAGTCTAATCGCAAGTTGCCGATCAACATCTTTATAGGAAAAAAGTTTGATCGATTCAAAAACTCTTTAAAGACTTACTCAACCAAAGACTGCACAGTAGTTTTTGGTCCTATAACAAAACTATCAGATCTTACAAAAGATCGTAGAATACGCAGGAAAACAATTCAATTAGTTCGCAGAGTCAAGTAAATTCATATGCACAATTACTGCACCTGCATATGAAAACGCATGAGCCTTCTTAAAATAATATTGCTCATTTTTTGGTTTAACCCAAACATCTTCTAATATTTCAGGCCAACTCTTGCCTATTAGATATCTCTTGGCTGGTCTTATAATGGCCAAGCATGCCGCTAGTTGTTCAAGATTTTGTGGCATTAATTTAGATACAACATCATGATGGCCATTCAAATGGAATAGTTCATCAACAAATGTTTTATCTTCAAGTCTGTTCCATGGCGGGTCACGGTCAAACATTTCTTGGAGCACAACTCTGTCTTTCACCAGTGAATATAAATTTACATTCAACAAATCTATTTTGAAATACCCTAAACTATCTGCTTCCTTATAATTGATAGAACATTGATTACTATTTGGAATTTGCGGACAGTCTGTAAAGTATACACCTGTGTTGTGTGGTTTTGTTTCTTTGTCCTTAATTATGGTTGCTCTAGTGTGTTTTACTTTATCAAGTAAAATATTTCTATCAGCCAAGTCAATATCTATATCAGGCATACTACAATTATAAAGAGTAAATTTGGTTATGTCAATTTAAAGTATGATAAACATTTTTCACTGCATCCCACTCCATGTTAGTGAAAAAATTATTGCATCTCTCTTGTGTGAAAAACTACAAAAGGCATCTTGATGTTCATACCAATTGTCACTAGTACCATATGGATAGCTTCCGTTATGTGGATTGAAATGCCAGCCATATTTTCCTTTACAATGTTCGGCCATCCAATCGATCATGGCAGGGTTTACTCCGTATGAGTGAAGTGGTACAGAATATTTAAACCTTGCGTTGTAACCGCATTCCTCATGATGAATGCCCATGCCAGGATCAAGATTGTTCGTGTAATCGGTACTCACGGTCAAGATATTTCGATTCTACAGAAATAGGTTCAAATTGTTGTAATGCTTTCATTACAATTTTTGTATCCAAGGATGAACAAGTGTACACATCCAACTGTATCAAAGCAGGGTCTAGTTCGTCCCAGACATGCATGGCAATATGACTTGTTTCTATAATGCCAGCGATTGTGAGTCCTGAATTTCCAGGAGTATCAACATAACCGCAGATAGGATTGTGTTCGACATCCAATTTCTTCATACCTATGTCTTTGACCAATTGGTTCCACCATGCAATAGCGTCGTCAGGCCACATAGGTGGATTATTACACTCTGCTCTTATTATAATATGTTTGTGTTGAATTGCTTGATGCATAATGTAGGTATTTAATAACCTACATCATTTATCCAGCTCTTTAAGAAAGCGTCTGGTTCTTTGTTCAAATATTTCTCTTTAAGTAACATTTGATTATGCACTGTATCCTTATGTGTTGCTTGGAAAAATTGTTGTGGAGTATGAGTATCAAGCACTGCTTTCAACTCCATACAAGCTTTGTTGATCCTAACCCAGTCATCCTGCTCGTTGTCGTAAGAGTGATCTATTACATCATCATGTGTTTTAAAACCAAGATCACGTAAAGCCTGTACATATTTGTATCCTGCCACATAGATGCTAGGTATACCAACAGCCATTGGACGCACAGCCTTTTCGGTTATAAAAATTAAGTCATCTATAAAAGCCTCGCTGACTAGTTCTATCATACATCCATTGTATATTGGAGTATCTGTAATATGTCCTTTGTAAGTCTCTTCTTCCTTTTCACGTGTATCTTCGAATAAGTCTTGTTCCATAACATTAGGAACTGTAAAAGTTTTTTCATGATACACAACATTTCCTTTGTGTACAAGATTGCGATGATGTAGATTTAATAAGGTTTGATCTCGATGGTTTCGGTGATTATTCATCATACAAATAAATCTTGATTCAGTATAGTTTGGCTCTGCAGGAGAATTAATTTGTCCAGAAAATTCTGCAACAAAGTTACTTGGAAGAGAATATGTTTGTACGCAACTGTCATATATTGTAGACTGTAAATAACCATCTGTGTACCAAAATAAGTTTTTATGCTTAAGAATAGTGTTACCTAATTCATTGCTGTTCATTAGATGTCTATATATTAAACAAGCATCACAGAACGGAGCCACATATACTTGATTGTTTTTTAATAACGTAGAAAGTTTTTTAAAAGCATTGGCAGATATTTCTTTGTCGTCATCTGCTATGTCTGTGAAGCGTCTAGGAGAGATAATAATTTTTTCATTACTAACATCGAAAAAATCATCTGTGCCTGTGTGTAAAACTTGCGAATCAATTATCATCTTTGCGGTTACGTCTTTTATCTCTTTCTTCTTTTTGGCGTCTGCTTTCATCTAGAGATAGATCCAATAATTTTTCTTCGTCTGACCAATATTCATCAAAAGTTTTATCTCCTACGTCTCTTCCATATGAATCTTTATTTGTTTTCTTTTTCTTACCAAATATAGAATTATAATTTTCTCTAAATTTTTTGCTTGGTAAATGTACTCCGTCTTTAATTGCCATTTTTATTCTCCTGATATTTTGCCGCCGCATCTATGCGTTTTCGTTCTGCAAACTTTTCTTTTATAAATTCGGCTCCATGAAACTTGCCATCATATGCCACCCACATTTCATGTAGTTCCATATTTACCGCCTCATCATTGAACCAATGCACCAGCTCGATTGGATCATCTGTTCTATAGACTTCACGGAATGTATCGACATGATGTATTGTGAAATATTTTTTCTTTGCCATTCTAATTTTTTTTGCCTCCTAAACCTTTTGGTATTGGATCTCCTTTAGGTACCTCTTTGACAAATATTCCATCTATCATCTTGCCTTTTCTGTCCTTAATAGAATCATATGCTTTTTGTAAACACACATCAATTGTTAATTCGTTTCTATACATAATGTTTAACATAACAACCATCATGTCGCCTAAATCATCTGCTATAAGCATGGGGTGATTATTTTTACACACATTATCACTCAGTTCACCTAACTCTTGTGCAAGTTTTAAAACTTGATCTTTGTCAGTGCTACCTTCGATTAAATTACGATCTTTGTGCCACTGTATTATTTGGTTAACGATATTTTGCATTGTTCCGCATACTCCTTTATTTTTTTAATCATGTTGTAAGCACCATTACGTCTATTCATAGACAGTATGTTGCCAAAATTTAATTCATCAGTAATATCACGTGTGTTTGCTGTCACTTCCCATGGCACTCTGCCACTATAGATATCACATAACACTTTGACTACTCCTTTTGTAATCAATGCATCCGAGTCAGCCATGAACGTTAAGATACCATTTTGCATTCTTGGCACTAACCATACTTGACTTACACATCCGGTAACTTTGAATTCATCAATCATAAATTCATCAGGTAACGCTTCTCCTAGATCGGATTGATCCATTAGAAATTGATATCTATCCAACGGTTCTATGAACACGTCTAATTTTTCTTTATACATGTCAATTTTATCATCTATCGTCATATTCATACACAGCACTGCAATATGGACACACCATTTCAGTCTCCTCCTCTTTCATTGTTAGATATATTAATGGATGGCCATCAGCAACACTCATGCCTTCCACAATTAAGCCATCGCAAGTAAATGTTCTAGATTTTGTTTTTAGTTTTATCATGTTATATTTTCTAGATCTATTATTTTGTTAACCACTTTATCGGGATTATTAATCATTTTAGCAGTCCGCTTTGCATATTGTAAAATGTTATCATCGTTTATGTTACTTGGACTTACATTGAATATTTTTAAATCCTTTGTGTTGTGGGCCAGTCCGGCTTGCTGACTCATAGATCTTAAAGATGCGTATGGCATATGCAATCTATGATTTTGTGGCCACTGTGTGATCGAACTTGTCACTTCACATATTGTACAATTGATTTTCTGCTTGTAAAAATAGGAATATAATCTTATTTTCCATAACCATACTGGTAAGAATGCTTCTAACATTTTTTTGTATTCGTTATCATCAGCATCAGTTTCTATGGCAACATTTTGTTCTAATTTAATGTTTATAAAAATTTTGTTAGGCATATCTGTTTGTTGATCAATAAACTTGTCAAAGGAATCATTGTAATTTATATTTGCTCTTCCAAAAATTTTCACATTGTTGAACTGACTTGCAACTGCTTTGGAATATTCTGAAGATGAACCTATTATCCAGATCATTCTATGCCTGCTTCCTTTAATGTGTTTCTTACAAAATCTCTGTCTTCATCACGTTTTTTAAATGTACGTTTCCACCATTCTGGATCTATTATTTCATATATGATTTTAATTTGGTCATCGTGCATGATGGTCAACATGTCTTTGCCTGTTTCACAATTTAGTAACACCCATGGAGATATTCTACCGTTGGCAATCATCTGTGTTACTCGATTCAAATTTACATATTTAAAAAAGTCTTCTATTCTTGCATCTTCTTGTTCGGCCCATTCTCCCATTGCAATAATTGTTCTGTTTAGTGCTTGTGGTACTGCTTCTGTTCTAACCAATTGTTTGATATACGAATCAACCGTGCCTTGCTTGGCCCATGAGTCGACTCTGATCTTTGATGTGCATAGCCAATCAATAAATGCTCCTATCTCAACAGGAGTGTTAGCTGTGATAAATTCTGCTGTCTTTATAAATGCTCTGTAGTATTGTGATTGTGCAAAGTCTGTAAATTGTTTTGGTTTCTGATTAGCAAAATTTATTTCATAGAACCTTCTAAATATTTCAAATGCTAACACATGGACTTTGTTGTCTTTTTGACTCCAGCGTCTCTTAGGCTCGCACATATGTATATCCATAGTTTTTTGTCGTGCGAACGTTTTGTTGCAATACTGACAAGTTGGCATAATGTTTATTTTAACATCTTTTCTAAGTTCTTGTAAAATGTATAATCACCTCCTATAAACAAACAAGCCATTAAAAAAGTAGATGGCATAACTCCTGCGAATATCATCATAAAACCAACAAGGAAAATTTGTTGTTGCACATGATAAAATATGTAGAGTTTAACTAATTTTTGTGGGACAGCATAAGATAGATAATCATTCACTAATTAACTCCTCAGCCATTGGAAATATTTTTGCAATTACTTCAGCACAGGCGTGAGCAATATCCATGTGTTCTTTTTGTGTGCCATGCCCACCACGTAATTCAATATAATGTATCCAACTTCTTAATGTGCCATTCATATATAATCTTGTTTTTGTAAGTCCTTCTGGTAAAACTGCTCTTGCTTGTTCTTTGGCAATGCCTTTATCAAGTGCATTGTTATACACAGTCTTTGCAGTTTCTATAATGTGTTTTTGCTGAGCATCCCACCAGAGTTGCAATTCCATATCAGCAGTTGCAATACTATTTTGTCTGTTAGTTGGATCTTGCATTCTTGCTTCTCTTACTTCAAATGTATCATCCATGTCTTGTGGATTTGCATACCGCTGTGAAAATTCTTGGAAGGAAAAAGATCTATGTCTTACAATTTGATGTGCTATATCTCTAGTGGTGTTAATTTCTAAACAAGCAGAAACCATTTCAAGTGGCGACCAGTGTTGATGTTTTATCAAATATCTAATTAGTTTCTCTGATGTGTCTTTATTTTTCTGATTGCTAGGATTACTCACTCTCGCACAGTAAGCCACCATCTCAGTCACATCCATGTCAGTTTCAAATGATTGCGGTAGTTGTGAATATGAAATAAGTTTTGCTATCAATGTTTGCTCCCAGAATGCATTTCTTGAACCTGATCAGTTAACTCATACATAGTATCACAAAAGGCTTTATACTCATCATCTGAAAGTGATGTCTTGTATAATCTTAATGCGGAATTCAGCATGTTGGCCGCTATGATCATTGAATCGTATTTCTTAATCCAATCTAATGTTTGTGACCAAACTATTTCGTTCGCTTCTACTATAAGTTGTTTATCCTCCGCCTCAAGATCAAATTCAAATTGATCACTCATAATACTATCCACCCCTTTAATAATGCTGTACAAAGACCAATGAATGGTATGAAACCAAATAAGAACCAAATCAATCGTTCTTTATTACTCATGCTCACCGCCATGACCTCGTGTTAGAATACCGTCTATTCTTTGTTTGCGTACTTGTTTGAAATAAAATGCTGTCAATACAGTCATTGTTATAAACAATGCGTGTGCTATCGCAGAGATGCCAAATGCGTATATACTTTCAATAATGTATATGCCAAAGACAGCAGACCACATCCATGCTAGTATTTGCATAGACATAAATTTTACTTGGAACGGAAGATCTTTCAGTGCATTAACCTTGTCGTCCATAATAGCATCATAAGATTCTTTAATATCTTTTTTCATGTAAATCTCCTTGTTAAAATTATATTATACAACAAATACCACAGTTGTCAATCAGCAGTATAATCATTACCGTCAAACAAATCTGTCTTATCTGCTATTTTACTTGCTTCTTCATAACCTGGCATTGGATCTTTTTGTTCAGTAATAACATTGTCATACCATTTATCTGCATATTCCTTATTAATGTTCGTCCAGTGAATGATGCTGTCTGAGTCTGGTTTTATTGCGTCCTCAGGACATTCAGGCTCACAAACACCACAGTCTATACATTCGTCTGGGTGGATGACTAGCATGTTTGGCCCTTCGTAGAAACAATCCACAGGACACACAGACACACAGGTTGTGTGTTTGCACATGATACATTTGTCATCCACCACATAAGTCATTAGTGTATTTAGATTTTCTTCCTTAAATGATCTATGTCAGTAGATACACTGCGGAGATCATCTTGCATTTGTGTAAAACGTATTCTTATCATTTTTATATTCTCTCTTATTCTACCTAGCAAATATGCTAGATATAACATCAATAAAAACGTAATAAACAATGTTACAAATTCTATTATTTCTGATCCCATACAAACCTCCTAGGATAATGGTTATAACTTATTATACACTGGCGTGGTAAAATGTCAAGTAATGCCGTGATCTTTTTTGAGTGCTGTAAACTCTTTGGTGCTCATGGTTGCGTCTAATAAATCTAGATCTACCTGTTTAGCAGTTGGGTATAACTCTTGTAATTCTTTCATTTTAGATTTGGTAGATCCTGTTTTCTTTTTAGGGTATATCCATTTGTGAAACAATACAAAAGTTGATCCACACATGGCACTCAGTTTCCATAATAGTCCTTTATGGTTTTTAGAAAGAGTCCACAGATGTTTATTGATATTTGAATTGGCTTCTTCGATATAAAACTCTTGCACAGCACGGTCTTTGTGTTCGACTGACGCAGTCCATTTTAAAGTCATATACGGTGAATATAATTTTTTGTCTTCTTCTGACAAATTTTGAAACCAGTTTTTATCTCTGGTATCAACTGCTCTCATCATTTGTTTTATATCTAAAAACTTACCAGCCATAAACTATTATAACATAATTACTTGCCTATGCCAATCATTTCTAATCATGATCAATCTTGGAGTTCATATCAACAAGTAGAACAGATTTACAAACAGATGTCTAATGAAAAAACTACGGTGATTGATACACAATGGATGGATCCTGATGAACTGGATGTGCATGTAACCAAGTCGTTGAATGATAATCAAAAGGTAGTGATAATGAACTGGTGGGATGAAATGAGGGGCGACTTTCGGCGTGAATTATACAAAAATAAAGATGTATTGGTATTGCTGAATGAATGGGTATGGTTAAAAAACTGCGAACAAAATTTTGCTCAGTATACATGGGACCAAGTACAACCGCAATCATTTGACAACACCTATCTGTGTTATATGTACAAAATTAAACCATGGCGGCAAGCACTGTACAACCAATTATCAAAACACACAGGAACACTTTCTTTAGGCACACAAAGAAACTTTAACGAAACAATTACATACACCCATGGATCAAATTTAATTAATAAAACCAACGACTTACCTCCAAGTATAGACTTATATTCATTAGGAGATATGAATGTGTGGAATAAACACTTTTTAAACATTGTGTCAGAAGGATTGCATGGAACATATTATCCTGTGTGGATAACAGAAAAAACTTTCAAACCTATAATAGGCTGTAGACCTTTCATAGTGTACGGACATCCTGAAACTACAGAACGTTTGCAATCCATTGGGTTTGAAACTTTTGATGATGAGTTTGATCATGAGCCACACCCTGAATTTACAGAGCATGCCAACCAAATTGGAAAAATTGTTGATACTATAAAGACACAAAATTTAAAAGTATGGTATGAAAAATTAAAACCAAAAATAAAACACAATTTTGAAAACTGGCGTACATATGCTATAATAAAACACAACGAAGCAATGAACCAAGTAAAAGAATTTATATGTTAATTTTGAGCAAATATCCAACTGACTGGGCATCTTATCCGATGATTAAAAAAGTATTCGACCAAATCGTAGGCGACAATGTTTTAGTAGTTGATACAATATGGAGCACCATGGCCGAATACAAAGACAATATCGATCGTTGGTTGAGTAAGCCTCATCACAAAGTTATTGTAATGAATTGGTGGGATGAATTTCCTGCACACAACGATTATGTTGGGCAATATGGGAACAACGATAGAGTATTAATTTTAGATTATATGGCTAGTTGGTTTAATATATGTGATGAAAAATTTGTGCAGTACTCATGGGAGCAAGTACAGCCTAGTACATTCAAAAATGTATTTTTGTGTTATCAAGGCAAATGGAAATACAATCGCGATGCATTGTTCAAATCGTTACACAATTGGTCAGTGCCAGGAATTATTACATTGGCCGGTGAACATATATTAAAAGACAATATCCCTGCACATGAAGGCAACGACAGTATATACAATCCTGGCCCTGAGGAGTCTGGCTACTATCCAAACGACATTTATTCGTTGGGAGATATTGATGTATGGAATTCACATTTTCTAAATGTGGTTACAGAAACACTGGACGGGTCTAGTTACCCAACATGGATATCTGAAAAAACAATCAAACCTCTTATTGGTTCAAGGCCTTTTGTAATATATGGAGACCCCAACATACAAAGTGTATTGCATTCATACGGCTTAGAAACATTTGATAAAGAACTTGATTGGCCTACAGTGGACTATGAAGACAATCAATATCCAATGTATCATTATCAACGTATGAATATAAAAGTTGGACTAAAAAATTTATACGGACAAAATTTAAAAAGTTTATATCAAGAATGTTTGCCTAAACTTGCACACAACTTTTATGCATGGCGCAAAGTTGCAAAAGATCAATATGCTATATTGATGGATAAAGTGTCTGCATTTGTAAGTTGATTCCAAGTATTGTAATCCTCTTTATATTCTTGCTCACACCATTTTTGCATAAAATTTTTCTCTGTATCAAAAAATCTTTTTATATCTGGTTGGTAGTCAGATGATGGATTTAAATGAGGTATCACACTAGCTACTCCTGCACTATCGGCCAACATAGTGTTTAACTCCGTTATGTTATATACTGTCACTGTAGAATGTTTTGGTACTACTTGCCTACAATATTCGGTCTGTGATATAGTGTGATCCAAAGTCAAAATAAGATCCGGGTCATCTAACCAAGCAGTAACAGTTTTTTGTATAATTTCTTTTTCATTACCTTTGTGCGGATCACATATCTCACTTAATTCTCTACTCAAAGCACTAATAAATCTCACATAAGGATCTCGCCACACAGTAAAAAATTGAAAATCTTTTGAACATTCTTTGTTGTGAAATTTTTTCCAGTTAGGTACCTTCGACATTATTTCATTCATCGATGATGAAGCAGAACGCATTATTGGAATCACTGCAATCTTTCGATCCAAATTTATCCAATGTCCTTGTGTGTATTTGCTTTTATGATATCTTTCTAGTAAACTATCAATTGCATTTAACAATAATTTTTCTGATTCGGTAGGTATTAAAAGAGTTGGTTCTGCCTCAGGACCTTCATCTACTATTTCAAATGGTTCAATAATGCGTACGCCATTTTTTATTCTAACGTTCTTGACATCAGGCATAATTTATTATGATTTTACAAACTCATCCAAAGATTTAAGACGTTGCACTAAGTCCTTGAAATCATTAAGGTAAAGTGCATTAGGACCATCTGATGGAGCATTGTTTGGATCATCATGTACTTCTAAAAATACTCCAGCAATAGATTGTGCAACAGCACTCATACTTAATGGTTCAACCATAGTCCTATCACCTCCCGACGATTGTCCTTGTCCTCCTGGGTGTTGTACAGAGTGTGTAGCGTCAAATATAATTGGAGTGTCACAACGTTTATGATGTTCAAATCCTCGCATGTCTACAATCAAATTGCCGTAACCAAAAGATGTGCCACGTTCTATAATTACACTCTGGGTATTGCCAGTTTCTGCAACTTTCCTACAAATGTTATTGGTGTCAGTGTAAGAAAGAAACTGCCCTTTCTTAATTGTAATAATTTTTCCTGTGTTTGCCGCCTGCACTATTAAGTCTGTTTGTCTACATAAAAAAGCAGGAATCTGTAAAACATCTACAACTTCAGCAACAGATTGTGCTTGATCCGGTAAATGTATGTCAGTAGTCACAGATACTCCTAACTTTGATTTAATCTCTTGTAAAATTTTTAATCCTTCGTCGATACCAATTCCACGTTTGCTACTGATCGACGATCTATTGGCTTTGTCAAAACTTGCCTTAAACAACAGAGGCACTTCTAATTGATCACAAACATCTACAACGTGTTCAGCAATCATCATAGCATGGTCACGTGATTCAATTTGACACGGGCCTGATATAACCATCAGAGGAGTGTCATTGTAAAAATTTTCGTAATTAATTTCGGCCATTCCAGAATAATTTGTTTAAATGCACAGAGTCGTTGTTACGATTTACATCTTTAATAAAGTATGCACACTGTGGTTCGGGTGTTAATTCTAACGGGATTGCAATTAATTGATTGTTTCTTACACGTGGAAAGAACCATTCTACTTCGTTGTAGATGTTTGTGATTTGAACATCATGATATTTTGGTAACAATCCGTTTATTGGATTGAAGCAAAATGCGGAAAATGATCTATCATTTAACGAAGTTAACGGAATAATTTCTAATTCTCCTACTTCTGAATCACCTAACAGAATATGCCAATCCAAAGGCATCTGTATTTTTTTATTTGCTATTTCTAGTGTCACTGATGGTGAAGAAAAAGATTCTAAATAAATCAAAGGCATAAAGAAAAAATCTGGTTCATTCGGATCTGAATTATCCAGCACCGAAAATCTTAAATCTTCATCTACTTGATCTGGAATTTTATTGAGTACAAAGCACTCGTTGTCTACTGTTAGTATTTGCATATATTACTATTATATGCTTTATGATTGTTGGTAGTCAACCTTTGTGATATTAAAAGGATACTGTGCTTCGCGATAAAACTTTTTGCGTTCTGTAAGATGTCTTTTAGAAAATTTTGCTGTTGAACAAATATCCCAAACTTGCACGAAGTCTTTGTCTTTGGCTTTACGTATTCCTCTACCAATTGACTGTATAACTCTTACAAATGATTTACCTGGCTCTAACAATACAAGATTGAATATACGTGGCAAATTAATTCCTACAGATGCAACACCATAAGTTGCAATTATTACTTTGCCTTCACTTTCTTTCACTTCATCATATGTTTCTTTTCTATCATCAGCCTTGGTTGAGCCACTTACAAATGTTGAATCCGGCACCGCTTCTTGTAACAACTCGCCTGTCTTAATTCTATCAACCAGTATAAGTGTGTTGCCGGTTTTTGCCATTTGTTCTATAAGTTTACCAATATAATCTATTCTGTGTTGTCTGGTTACTAAAAATGTTTGTTCTTCTCTGTAATTTTTGTACTCGCAAAAATCAACCATCTGCATAACTTCGATATTCAAATTTGCCAATAAGCCTTTGTCTTGCAATTCCTTTGCACTTACTTTATTAATTACGTTACCGATCGATACATGGAGAGATTTAAAATCATGATCTGCTTTGGGTATGGTGCCAGTTAGTCCCCAACGTATGGGCACCTGTCCAAACACATTACCTAACAGTCTACGCAATACATCTGCTTTAGCCATGTGTACTTCGTCAACAATTACACACACAACATCACGTTTAAATTCTTCAATTAGATTGTCTTCTGAGTTCAATCTTTTCTTTTCTAGTATGTTTAATGATTGCCATGTAGCAATAGTATGTGTATGTCCTATTTGTTTTCTGTCACCAAAATATACGCCAACATCTAATCCCATATTGATATAATCTTCTTCAGTCTGTGTCACTAGTGATTTGTTTGGTACAATAATAACACTGCGACCATATGGCTCTATCAGTTTGCTCAATGCGGCTGTGATAATTGTTTTACCAGCGGCAGTTGCCACCTCTTGCAAACATTGTGGATTGTTTACAAAGTTATTGATAACTTCAACTTGATGATCACGCAGTTCAATTGGCTCTCCGGCGTTGTTGTGTCCTTTGGGCCACTTGACGTGTTTGAATGTTTCCGATGTGACCGGTTCAAACTTTAAGTCATAATGCTCACGTTCGTCTTCTAAGTCAAATGTGTATTGTTCGTGTTCTAATATTGGAATAATTTCGTCCAGCAAGTTCACATAAGTCAATCCGCCCTGTGTAAAAAAGGATACAGTGCCATCCCATCTGCCTAGTCTCACAGCGGGCATGAATCTTGCTCCTGGTATTTCATATTTAAATTTATTGGCCAGTTTACGTCTAGTAACCAGATCTAATCCGTCTAGTTTTACGTTGACTTCATCTTTGATTATTATATTACAGTGCGGCATCCTTTTATTATATTTGGAAACCTGTATTCAGTCAACGATAGTTGCTAAAATGTTTTCGTACTAATGAATTTCGAACATTGGTCCAGAACCGTGTTTGCCATTCGGTCGTTGCGGTCAGGACCATCTGTTCTGCGTTTGATATCCGTAGGTCGGATAACTTAAACTGCGATTGCAATTTCTTCATCCACTTGCTCTTCAGCAACTACTTCTGCTTGTGCTTGTACATCAGCAGTGATTTGATTAGTAGTCTTAGTTGGTATGCCTGTGAATCTTGTTACAGTGCCGTCTACTAGTACTTTGAATGAACCAGCAGTCTTCCAAGTTACTGAAGCATCTTCGCCTGTGTACATTTTTTTCACTACACCGTTGATAGTGCCTGCAGGAGTTTCTTTTCCTGTAATGAATTTAAATGAACCTGAACGACCTTCATAAACGGTCCCTTCGGTACATATAGTTTCTTGTATTTTATCTAATACTAATTGTGCGTTTGTCATTTGTTATTACCCTCATAGTTGGTTATTAATAATACTATTATATGGTATTTTGCCAAATACGTCAACCAGTTGTAAGTGCTTGTTTTAATTAAGGAAATCCATACCTGCATACAAAGATAACCTTGTATGACCAGATGAATTCGGTTTTACGCCATGTAATTGTGTCTTGTTATTTTTCATTAGATATCCTGTGTTAAAGTTGTATTCAAAATTATAACGCACAGATTTATCCATGTGGTAAAATGTTGTACCAGATTGACCTTGATTTTGTCCTAGATATATTTGTAGAGCAACATCCGGTCTTGGATTATCATCGCCATCAATATGTTCTTTCATGTGGAAGCCAGGCTTATCATACCATATACGTGGACTATGTACCAGTGTATCACGTTGGAAAAAATTTGTAAAGTACATTTCAACATCGGAACTATTCAGGTATTGTGACATTTTATAAAAAGAATGTTTCGAGTCACAGGTATTAGCATTTACTACTTCACGTGGAAAATGTTCTTGTTGCCCTTGTAGTTGCCAATTTATATTGTCTGTAGATAAGTCAAGCAATAATTCAGGAGCAAATATTTCTTCAACTAGGAATAAATCGTTAGCAGAATCAACAGCCGTGACTTTCATTTTATTTTTTTGATTTTTTTGTGCGGTTTATATTTTCTTTTAGGAAATCCAAAAACCATGGGTTATCTCTAAATACACCAATTAACCAATTTGACAACGAGTTAGTAGTTTGTTCTTCAGATTCATCATCTTTTAATGGACCACCGGGTTGGTTTAGCGATGAATGATACACAATGGCATGCATAACTTCATGTAGCATTGTGTTAGCAAGATCGTCATTATCTAGTTCTTCGTGTATTTCAATCTTGTTCTCACGATTCAGATATTGACCATAACAATCTGTGTTGTCTTTTTTGAAAGATGCTTTCACATAATCAATGTCAATGTCTTTCCAGCCTACTTTTATCTTTGTTGGTTTGCTCATTTAATATATGTATTTAATTCATTGTAAGTGATCTGTTTACAGTTGTCAAGAGTGAAAAACTGCTGAGGCAAATCTCCTTCAACAAATGTCCAACTAATATGGGAATTTTCTTGCATAAACCCATATATCTGTTTGGCCCAGTGTGTTTGATTTACAACAGTGTTTTCATCGTCATATGCATTGGTGTTTTTGTATATGTTTATATTTGGCCCGTCTTTTGCACAATCAAATCCTATACAAATTAAATTAGTGTGTCCATCATGAATTGCAATGTGCATGGCAGTAGTTCCCGCACCCATATATGGATTGTTTGGAATTAAATTTACTGAGCCTCCTATTCTGGTCATATTCAAATGATTTGTGTACACAGTATTTTTTTCGCCGTATTCTGAATCTTTTATTTCCTGGTAAATTTTTCTATCAACTGCTACCAAATAATCAGGTTCGTAATCACGGAACAATGCATTGCAACCATAAGTGTCTTGAGGTAATTTGTATAAGTCAAAATCTATCCTCGATTCTCCATTACCAATAATGTATGCATCTTTGCTCGATACATCATTAAACACAGTGCGTGGCATCCACACACGTTCTTCGTGTTTCTTGCCTTGCCTTATTATGATGTTGGCGATTATCTCTTCGCCTTTGTATTCTGATAAAGCCATTATAAATTTTTTAAAATATTTTCTGCAGATGATTTGTCAATATTTTTTTCATCTACAAACATTGTTTTTATTTCGTTGCCTTCTACTACTGCGGCAAACCTTTTACATCGATTGCCAAGTGTATCCATGTCTTCAAGTAGTCCCATCTGTTCTGCAACTTCACCAAATGGATCAGCTGCCATTGTAATTTCAGAGCCTTCATGATTCATATAATCGTCAAATGCCATCATAACAAAAGGATCATTCACACTCATACAAATTATTTCCTGTATGCCTTTCTTGTACAATGCTCTTTCATTTTTAATAAAGCCTGGCATATGTTTTTCAGTACAGCCTGGTGTGAAAGCACCTGGGATTCCTACTAGTATAACCTTCCTGTCGCCAATGTATTGATCAATGTTATGTCCTTCAAAAAGAGGGCCTTCTTCTTCGTGTGTGGGTATAAACACTTGTCCTGTGGGCATACCGTAATGTTTGAATTCAAATAATGACATACTGTAATTTATCCTTTTCCGCGAAGCCTTATGAATCTTTTCTTGGTAACAGCTTCCCATTTACCAGATCTTGTAAGTTGCTCTTTTATAATTTTTGGCACCACTTTGCCAACATCTTTAATGTGTGACTTGCCGTCAAAGTTTTCTCTCACATACTTCATTAATGTATTTTTAGTGTGTGTGCTTGTTTCTGATATAACTTTGTCCATTAAATCTTTAACTGCTTCTAATGTATCATGCTTGTCGCCTTTGCCATCTTGAGGTCTCACCCTAGCAAATCCAAGCCACGACATTTCTTGGCCTCTTTGGCGTTGATAAAGCACACTTCTTTTGTAATACAATTTTCCGTCTAACACACAGGTTTCGGTGTGAGAAATATCTCGCCAATTTAATTTTTCTTCTTCTGTAAACACAGTGTCTGGTTCGTCTACTCTGATATAAATGTCTTCGTTCATTATTTGTAATTCTCTGTGATCAGTGGATCTAATTTTATTTCTGCAGGATTTGGTTTTCCGTGAAACACAGCAACACAACAATCTTCAGGCAATTCTCTTCGGCCAATTACATCATTGCGTGAATAACTTGGGTCTCCTTTAATCATTCCTATTTCCCATTTGTAACTCATAATCCATTCTCTAGGCCACACACAAGAATGAGGGCGTTCTGCTGTGACATAGTTTTGGTCACCTTGATACGATGACATCACCTTTTCATGATTGTCATAAAATTTATTCCACATGTTAACTTCTTGTCCTGCATTAAATTTCATTACAGATGAATTACGTGTCTTAAAATCTTTTATTCTGCATCTGTTAAAATCCTGTATAATAACAAATGCATCGCCTTCAAACTCCCAAAGGTGATCAATGTTGTTAATGATTACTACATCCAAATCCATAAACACAACTTTTCCTTCTAATCCTATATCATCTCTAAACATATGAACTTTGTTCCACCAAGTTTTATACAATGGTTTTATTATAATTTGTTTTATATTCGAATTGACATCCTTTTTATTGTCTGTGATAAGATTAAATTCTACATCAGTAGAATGTCGCGTAACCATATTGTATAGTGTGTTTACATACTCTGGACCGTATTTTATTCCAGTACACACACAGACAAATGTTTTTTTCATATGAATGACCATTGATTAGTTAAGTGGTTGGGTGATAAATGTTTTTTGATGCGACGCCATGGGATACCCTTTTCTATTTCGTCCACAAACCATTCGCAGTAACTTAATCGATTCAGCCAATGTTGTCTGTCTGGCTTTTGTAAAACATTAATATCGCCATCTAATGGGTTTCCTACTTCATAGCATAATGAACTGTCATGTACCATAACAGGAATGCCAGCCATTACTGCTTCGATACCTGGATTAGAATTATAATTTATGACACAATATGCTTCTTGTAGTCGTTCATCAAAATTAACATTGTCACCTTTTGTAAATCGAGGAAAGTCTTCTTTTACATTTGGATATTCAGTAAGCATTAATTTAATGTCTTCTTTGTGTCGCGGATGTTGTCTAACTATTATTGGTCTGTAACTTGATGCTCTTATGTGTTCGATAGTATCTCGCAACCAAACTTTAACAGGGCCGGCAGTCCATGCCTCAGACTTTGTGTTCTGCAGACAGATTATAATTGGGCCACTTTCGTCTACATTGCACCATGGCTTTAACGACAGTCCTAATTTTCTTGCCCTTGAATCGTCCACGTGATCTACATCTTGATTAGCAAAATTGGCCACACTGTTGATACCGCCTATGCCTATTCGCCATGTTTTGTTTCTTATCAATCCACCTACTTCTATTACAACTATTTTTGCTTTGTCTTTGTAATAATCATAAATTGGTTTGCGACCATACATATTCAACAGAACCGACCATATTACTACCACGTCTGCTTCAGGCCGTTTGTTATTATCACATACCACATAATCCTCACTTGCAAGTGAGCGTATGAATGCATCCATAACCGGTATGCCCGCCTTTGCGGCTGTGTCTTTGAATACTGCTATCTTCATTTCCAGTGGTCATGCTCCCATTTAACTTTTAATGATGCTTTACTGTTTTTAGCATCTTTACGATCACCTTTCAAGTGATCCATATATTCTCCCAGTTCTGAATTGACGAAAGGATGCTTTGATCCTCGATATCCTAAAAATCTTCCATCATTCAAATCATTGTCGAGATTTCTTTCAGTTGTAT
>Ga0181410_1000139_pt1 | contig 30454 bp, 29 predicted proteins | sample 33SPOviralmetaG_FD_130112 | JGI IMG/M metagenome (GOLD analysis project Ga0181410, IMG submission 130112) | Marine viral communities from the oligotrophic San Pedro Time Series (SPOT) site, San Pedro Channel, CA, USA - 33 SPOT_SRF_2012-06-20 | ecosystem: Environmental > Aquatic > Marine > Strait...
AGTGGTACGCCCCCCGAAGCAGAAGTAACTGGTGACGAAGATGATTCTCAGGAGGCACTAGAGCGAGTACTTACTGGTAGATGGACAACAACGATGCCTCCACATATTAAGAAAGAATTTGAGAACGAAGATACTACTACTTCTGTCTCAGACTTTACAATGAAATCTAAAAGTGCAGTACAGTCTCAAAAGAGAAAAGAACGAGTTACTGCTGGTAAAAACACTTGGTCTGACAGCGGAGAGAGTAAAGATGTGCAGACTCCAAGCATAGCAATGACTCCCAGAACAAGACCTCCAGCTAAGATGGTTGATATGAATTGTCATGTTTGCGGCAAAACATTTTCAATTAATTCTTCATTAGTGTACGGTCAGTTTTACAGATGCGATGGATGCTCAGGAAGGTGATATGGAAAAACTTTTAGATATTGGATCAGAGCGAGCCTTGCTAGCTAGCTTGCTACAGTATGGAATAGACGCACAAGTTATTGTGTCCGATATTATTTCTGTAGATAGCTTTGGTAATTTAAACAATAAAGCCCTCTATAGATGCATTGAACATGTAATAAGTAACGATCAACACCCCGACATTGTTACTATCATGTCTGCTGCCGAACACTTAAAATTGTCAGAGAGACTTAAGACAGAACAAGAGTTACAATACATTAAGTCCTTATATGATTTTCCTGTCACACCTGAAAACACCTTGGGCTTTGCCGTTCAAATGAAAAAATTTGAATTTGCACGTAAGATACAAAAACTTACAAATAAGATACATAAAGATGTAGGCGCAGTCAATGGCTCTGAGAGTATTGATGAAGTCATAAACATTTTAGAAGAACCCGTTACTGACTTCCTGCGTGAAGATGATGGCGGGGAAAACCCAGAAAAGATAGGAGAGGGGATAGAAGACTATGTTAAATTTCTCGAAGAAAACAAATGTGATATCATTGGTGTACCCACGGGATTCACTAGATATGACGAAGCTATTGGGGGTGGTCTTAGACGAAAATGCGTTGACCTTGTATCTGCAAGACCCAAAGTTGGCAAATCAGTATTTGCTGATAATGTTGCTTTAAATGTAGCATCACAAGGAATAAAGGTATTAGTATTAGATACTGAAATGTCTAAAGAAGATCATCTCAATAGGCTTATAGCTAATATTAGCGGAGTTCCTATCAACGAGGTTGCAACCGGCAAATTTACAGAAGATAATACTAAGCATGATAAAGTCAATGAAGCCGTTGCCAAATTAGAAGATATACCTTACAGCTATATCAGTGTCGCTGGAAAACCATTTGAAAATATTTTGAATCTTATTAGAAGGTGGGTGGCTCAGGAAGTCAAGACTGATGAATCAAATAAAACCAACGACTGCGTAATTATTTATGATTACCTGAAACTCATGTCCTCTTCGTCTATAACCAACAACGTTCAGGAATATCAGGCGCTAGGATTTCAAATAACATCATTACATAATTTATGTGTTAAACTAGACATACCTTGTCTATCCTTCGTGCAATTAAATCGTGATGGCATAACTAAGGAAAGCACAGATGCTGTTAGTGGTTCTGACAGGCTTATTTGGCTCTGCACTTCGTTTAGCATTTTCAAATCAAAATCACCAGAAGAAGTCGCGGAAGACGGTCCAAATGCAGGGAACAGAAAGCTTGTACCCATTGTATCTAGACACGGAGCTGGCATGGATGATGGAGATTATATAAACATGCAAATGCAAGGCGCACATGCAAAGTTAATAGAGCTACGAACTAGAAATGAATTCAAGAACGAACCAGTGGGCGACACGGGTTTAGTAAAGGATATGGATAAGCTAAAAAATGAACTTGCAGACACTGAAACAGAATCTGAATAACGATATAACTAAAGTCTTAACAAAGCTTGGTATAGAATTCGAGGACTTTGGAGATAATATATATTCAACATGTCCTATTCATGAATCTAGTGATAACCCCAGAGCGTTCTCTTTCTGTAAATCAAAAGGTATATGGAAGTGTTGGACTAGGGATTGTCAAGAGCAGCATAGAAATGATGTGTTCGGTTTAATATGCGGCGTGTTAACAGCTAGAAGCGGTCAGGACGCTGAATTCAAGGATGCATTAGGGTGGATAAAAAAAGAATTAAATATACATATTGACTATAATTCCAACGCTACTACGACTAGCAAGCCAACGGAACCCACAGACATTGAATCTATAAATAAAATATTCACAAAGAATAATAAAACTGTTAACGACATGCCAGTACAATGCGAGTGTAGTTGTGAAGTTCCGTCAGTCTACTTCTCTAATAGAGGATTTTCCAAAAGAACATTAAAGCATTTTGGAGTGGGAGATTGTTTAGAAAACGGTATAATGAATGAGAGATCTATTATACCTATACATAACGATGTGGGAGATGTAGTTGTAGGCGCTATTGGTAGAAGCATTAAAGAATATAAAACTCCTAAATTTTTAATTACACCAAAAGGATTTGACAAGAACAATTATTTCTACAATTTTCACAGGGCAATCAAAACTGCCTGTAAAACTAATACCATGTATGTTCTAGAAGGTCAGGGCGATGTGTGGAGAATGTACGAAGCGGGGGTCAAAAATGCTGTTAGCGTATTCGGCAAGACAATATCGAGACAGCATATAGAAAAGCTTAAAAAGCTTCCAATTACACATCTCGTTGTCATAACAGACAACGATCAAGCAGGAAGAGAAGCAAGAATAAAAATACAAAGGTCTTTATCGAGAATGTATAAGATTACATTTCCTAAGCTTTCTAATAAAGACGTTGGAGATATGAGCGTAAAGGATATTAAGAATAATATATTAATTGATTTGAAAGGTACATATTAATGAAAATCATAGGTATATCCGGCAGGAAACAATCTGGTAAAAACACGGCTGCAAATTATATAGCTGGTTCTATATTAAAAGCAAAAAATATGGTACAAGATTTTGTCATCACTGACGAAGGCTCCTTGTCCATTAAGACTACTGACAGCAATAACAATGTAGGGTGGGGAGTGTTTGATCTAACCAGAAAAGATGAGATGTTCGTTAGCTATGCAGAGCAGGAAATTTGGCCTTTTGTAAAGATCTACCATTTTGCCGATCCTCTTAAGTCTATTGCCGTGGAATTATTCGACCTGAAACCAGAGCAGGTGTATGGGTCTGATGAAGATAAAAATACTCTAACTCCATACGGTCAGCACGGATGGAGGAAACACAAGACAACAACACTACCTCCCATGAGTGCTAGAGAATTTTTGCAATATTTTGGAACAGAAGTTATGAGAGATATAAAAGATTCTATCTGGGTTGACTATACCATGAAAAGAATAGCGAGAGAACAATCATCTGTAGCTATTATACCAGACGTAAGATTTCCCAATGAAATCAATGCCATCAAAGAGGCGGGAGGAATTGTCGTTAGATTGACTAGAAATCCTTTTGAGTCTGATCACGACTGCGAAAAAGCTTTAGATGTCGAGAGTTTTGATTGGAACCAATTTGATCACATCGTAGACAACAAAGGGGATATAGATCAACTACTAAACGATTTAAACAAATTACAAAAGAAATGGGGCATTGAATGCTAATAACATATATGAGATCTTCCAGTTTTAATAATTGGAGATACTGCGAAATGCAATATTTTTTGACTTATGTTCTGGGCTATCAAACCCTTAGTGGCAAAAAGGCTGTACAGGGGACAGTAGTTCACAAAGTATTAGAGGTTTTAGCTGGCTTACAGCTTGCTAAACAAAATGCCGGTAAGAAGCGCAAATTAATTTTAGACGACGATGCTATTGGCAAAGTTAGTATCAATAAATCACATTTAGAAACATATGATTTAGTCAATGATTTATTAGAACAAAGTTTTTCCTCGTACACTGCTCAGGAAAACCATCACGATTGGCACAATAAAGACAAAGAAGACTGTAGGAAGTGGACATGGCAGGCATTACAGTGGAATGATGGTCAATTTGACCCTAGAAACAGGACCATAGTAGCGCCAGAACCACACTTCGACATACCTATAGAAGAAGATTGGGCTAAATACGAGTATAATACGCCTGATGGCGAGACAATCAAAGGCCAGCTGGCAATCAAGGGAACCATTGACTTAGTGACTCAGACAGACGATGACACTATAGAAGTAGTAGATTGGAAGACGGGCAAAAGAATTGATTGGGCAACTGGCGAGGAAAAGACTTATGAAAAGTTAATGGTAGACCCTCAATTACTACTGTATAACTATGCAATTTCTAAGCTTTTTCCGCAATACAAACAAGCTATTATGACTATTTTTTACATAAAAGATGGTGGTCCATTTTCTATGTGTTTTGATAGGTCAGACCATGATAAGTTCTTAGGTATGCTCAAGGATCGTTTTGAGGAAATCCAGAAAAATGTGTCTCCCAAGCCCATTTCTCCTACTAGAAAGAGCTTTAAATGCACCAAATTGTGCCATTATTACAAAAACAATTGGGCTGATACAGACCAAAATATGTGTATGTATATACAGAACCACCTCAATAAACACGGTATGGAAAAAACTATTTCTGAGTGTAGCAGAGAAGGTTTTGATATAGGATTTTACGAAGCTCCCGGCTAGGAAAGGCAAAATATGAGTAAATTATTAACTATAGGAATGTGTACCTTTGATGATTTTGATGGCGTATATTTTTCTTTACAGTCATTGAAAATGTATCATAAGTTAGTTAAAAGTGGTGATGTGGAGTTGATCGTCATAGACAATAACCCTAATAGCGCTCATGGAAAAGCCATAGAGGGCTTGGTGTCAGGATGGATGAAAGATTCAGTCAAACTTATACCATACACAGAAAAACAAACTACCGCAAACAGAAACTTAATTTTTCAAAACGCAACAGGCAAATACTGTGTTTCTATGGACTGCCATGTGATGTTCCCACAAGGTTCATTAGAAAGCCTATTAGAATATTATGAAACTAAACCAGACTGCAAAGATATTGTTCAAGGCCCAATGATGTACGACAATTTAAAAGGCTGCGCAACTCATTTTAGACCTGCTTGGGGAGGCGACATGTATGGCAAATGGGCTAAAGATGATGCTGGCCTTGAAGCCGGAAAGCCTTTTAAGATACCCATGCATGGACTTGGAGTGTTTTCTTGCGAAACTAAGAACTGGCTAGGGTTCAATGAACTGTTTAGGGGTTTTGGTGGAGAAGAAGGCTACATACACGAAAAATTTAGACGGGCTGGTGGAGAGGCTATGTGTGTACCGGGATTTAAGTGGCTGCATAGATTCTCTAGACCTAACGGTGTAGCATATCCTCTAAAATTAGAGGACAGAATATGGAATTATTTTGTAGGATGGTATGAAATAACCAGAGACCCTAACGACAAAATGATCGAACAAATATTTAATAATTTTTCCCAACGGCTACCTCCTGAAAAGCTTATTCCTATGATGAATTATGCTATACAGGCAGTCGAACAACAATCCCAAGATCTTAAACAGGAGACTACAAATGTCTAGAATCAATCAGGCAGATGAAGCTTATACCACAGACACGTATGGTTTCACAGAAGAACTCACAGAAGAAAACTTCTACCTTCCAGCAGAAGCAGAGTATGAAGACTTTGGCGAATCTGAAGAAGAACATGACGCTGCTTCTTTGTGGGAAAATATTCGCAAGAAGAAGGAAAGAGAAGGGAAAAACTACAAGCCTGCCAAGAAGGGCGACAAAGATAGGCCAGATCCAGACGCTTGGAAAAAAGCACAAAATGAAGAAACTCAAGCGGCTGAATACCAAGGGCGTAAAGTCAAGTTAGGCAAACCGTTTTTAACTCCTGATGGTCCTAAGAAAAGAAGCGTTTATGTCAAAAACGGATCTGGCAATGTAGTCAAAGTTAATTTTGGTGATCCTAACATGAAGATTAAGAAAAACGATCCGGGTAGACGCAAAAACTTTAGAGCAAGACACAATTGTGACAATCCCGGCCCACGCTGGAAAGCTCGATACTGGTCCTGCAAGGCTTGGTGAAATGACACTTAGAAAAAAATGGAATGAACATCTAAGCGAAAATAACATGACCTACTGGCAGCACCTCAAGTTTGCCGTGGGTCATGGATTAATATGTATTAGAGCTGGAATATACTTATGTATACATGGATTACTGCCATGTTTTAGACGTAGAGCGGGCACTAGATTAGTACAAAGATTAGAAAAAGTATTCACCGAGAGAGAATATGAGCTTAATAAATAAAGTAGCAGAAATTATAGATAAAAAGCAAGATCTAGATAATATAGGTTATCTGGCGAATAAAGTCAATTACCACGACGAGTTATATACTTTGGGTATATCAATTAAGGATATAGTACCTCCACCGCCGTCTAACAGTAGCGCCATCACGGAAAGAGAACTCAATCAAATATCCAGACTAACTAATTCAAGAACATATCAAGAGCTTGATTTAGTGTACACGGTTGATAAAGAACCACTAGATCTATTCCGTAAATTTTTAAAGAATAAAGCTTTATCTTTTCCCCAACATAAGTTTAACTCTTATTATAACATAATAGAGCAATATATGTACGCTCTAAAGTATTATCACAATAGGGCTAGGCCAGAACAACTTGCGCCATATTATAATCTTGACATTAAGGTTATGTTTACGGAAACACATCACACTCCTTCGTATCCTAGTGGTCATACTATGTATTCTGAATTAGCAGCTCATGTACTTGCCGACCAGTATCCAGAACATAAAAATAAATTTTTTGAGTTGTCTAATTACTGTGGACTTGCTAGAATATTACAGGGAGTTCACTACCCGTCAGACAACGATGCTTCAAAGATTGTAATTGACAAGCTATACAAATTGACAAAAGGACTAGAAGATGAAAGAGCCAGAAAAAATCCCATTGACATTACCCGGACAGCCTAGACCGTCTACTAACGAACCAGTTAAAAGACCTTTGCCAAAAAATGATTGATTGATAGAAGGAAATTGTAAACGATATGAACTGGTTTCCATTGAAGAATTTTACACATTATAGTTTGCTAAAAGGCTTTTCAAAACCGCATGAACTTGCAAAGGTTTGTGCTGACAATGATTATCCTGCGTGTGGCATCACAGATTATAAGACAATCTCTGGCGCAGTATCATTTCATCAAGCGTGTAAGAAGGTGGGAGTCAAGCCTATCATTGGATGTTCTTTTGATAACACTACAATATATGCTAAGAATAAAGACGGGTGGCACGACCTTATACAGATGGTTTCTTTTACTGATGAAAATGGCAACATGCCAAAAGACATAGCAAAAGAAATAGTAGGTAGAAATAACTTAATTGCCCTACAAGCTGAAAAAGATAACATTCAGCCATCTTATTATGTCAATAGTAAGCAAGCTGCTTTACACAGAGTTCTACTTTGTTCTGCATTAAAGACTACATTACCAAAAGTAAATACTAAAATTAGAAATAAAGAACTAGATGCTGATTTGCTAGAATATTTTACTAAGGACAACAAGTGTATTACGAAAGGCAAAGTAACAAAAGAGTTGGAATATATATATGATTCCTGTGAAGACTATGAAATTTTAAATCCACCCATGCTTCCGAAATTTGTATGTCCTAAAGGGTTGTCTCAAGAAGACTACTTAACTAACATGGCTAGAAAGGGATATACAAAATTTGTAAAACCTCTGGTTGGCGAAGATAAAGATACCCAAAAAATCTATGGAGATAGATTCAGGAAAGAATTACAAGTTATTAAAGACGCAGATCTATTTGGCTACTTCTTGATTGTTCAGGATATAATAAGGCATATAGAAGATGACATGGGGTGTATTGCTGGTCCCGGCAGAGGCTCTGCTGCTGGATGTCTTATTTCATATCTTATTGGTATAACAAAGATCAATCCAGTGGAACACGATTTATTGTTTGAGAGGTTTTACAACGCTGGAAGAAACACTGGTGGTCATGTTTCCTTGCCAGATATTGACATGGACGTTCCGGGCAAAAAGCGTGATGAAGTTATTGATTATCTTAAACTAACTTATGGTAAAGATCATGTTAGCCAGATGATAACATTTGGAAGGTTGCAGGGGCGTAGTGCAATAAAAGAAGTTTTAAGGATAAATGAGGCTTGTTCTTTTAGCGAGATGAATGCTATAACAAAGAGCATACCAAATGAAGCAGACATATCTGATCAGCTAGCAGACATGGACGACGAAGACCGATCTATAATACGTTGGTCTTTGATTAACAGATCAGATGACTTAAGAGATTTTTGCAACATCACAGACGAAGGAAAGCTTGATGGTGATTACGCGCAATACTTCCAGCAAGCTATTGATATGGAAGGCACATTTAAAACACAGGGCAAACACGCTGCTGGCGTGGTAATATCTAAAGACAAATTGCAAAACGTATGTCCAATGATACAACAGAAAGGTTCTATAGAAAAGATAGCAGGCTTAGAAATGACAGACTTAGAAGCACTAGGTCATGTAAAGTTTGATGTTCTAGGAATTAACCTCCTAGATAAACTGATGAAAATAAAGGAATTGACAAATGCTGTTCATTAATAGGGTTAAGGAAAGTTTTCCTGACTTAAAGCATATATTTGAAGTTGGCGCCCACAGGGGGTATGATATACCAGAAATATTAGACGCTTGGCCTAATGCTAAAATTTATGCATTTGAAGCTGATGCGTTTAATTGTCAAATCATCAAAGACAAGTTTGAGGATAATCCCAACGTCAGCGTTTACCACAAAGCAATAAGCGCGGTGGATGGGGAAATTAGTTTCTACAAATATTTTCCAACAGAAAGTATCAAAGACGAAGAAACCATGATTGGTAAAAACCTACAAAACACTGGACAGGGTTCTATATTGAAGCCGGGAGTAGGTATGAAAAGTATTTTTAAGGTTAATGACATACACGAAGAAGTAAAGGTTAAAACAACTTCACTATACAGCTTCTGTAAGAAATATAATATACCATCAATAGATGCAATTTTTATGGACATTCAAGGTGCTGAATATCATGCGTTCTTAGGGTGTAAGAATTTAATCACCACAGTAAAGGCTACGGTTTTTGAATGGTCAACAAAATACATTATGTACGATGGAGAACAGAGCTTAGAAAAGATTGCAGAGTTTTTGAATGAATACGGATTACACGAACAAGCAAGGGAATATCAGTTTGAAGGAATTTCTGGCGACTCCCTTTTTACTAAAAGAATAGAAAAGAAGGACTAACTATGGCTAACAGAGACTATATCGTATTTGACTTTGAAACAGGAAGTCGTAACCCTCATAAAACACAACCTACTCAAATCGCTGCCTTAGCGCTGGATGGTAGAAACTTGTCTATGAAGGGAACTTTTAACAGTGAGATTAGACCTATTCTTAGCGACGATGCCGCTATTGCCGCAGGTTTAGATCCAATCGAAGACGGGGCGCTCAAAGTTACTGGAAAAAATAGAGATGATTTAGCAAAGGCTCCAACCTTAAAATCAGTATGGAGAAAGTTTTGCACCTTTGTAGACAAATATAATTGGAAAAAAGATCCTTTCTTTAATCCCATCCCCGTAGGTTTTAACATCATTGGCTTTGATATGATTATCATTAATAGGCTATGTAAAGAATACGGACCTTACGACGACGCGAGGCAGCAGCAAAAAATGTTCAGCAAAATTCACAAGTGTGACGTTATGGATAATATGCACATGTGGACAGAGGGAGATCCTAGCATTAGATCCATAAGCATGGATAGCTTGAGAGAGCGCATGGGATTAAGTTCCGAAAATGCTCACGATGCGTTGCAGGATGTCAAAGATACTGCTAATATATTTATAAAGCTACTAAAAACTCATCGAGCAGTTTACCAAGAAATTGAACTAGATAAAGCATTCGCCAACGGGGGATTGTATGTCAAGTAAAATACTTGCATTCTCTAATCATGATCAAAACTTTTACGATATCAACAAGTTAACTTATAATCACAACAAGCACTATTTTAGCAGGTTTGATATTGAGTATAAAGTCTATAACAATGACGACATGGTAGCACAACACGGTGGGGATCATACTAAAGGATACTATACAAAGTGGATAATACTTTTAAAGTTATTAGAAGAAAGACCGGACGTAGATTATTTCTTTGCTATGGACACAGATATAGCCATATGTAATTTTGGATTTGATATGAGATGTATCACTAAGATGTCTAATAAGGATATTCTTTGGTGTACTGCGGAGAGTTGTTCTGAGAATTCATATTGGAATATCAACGCTGGATCTGCTATAATAAAGAACTCTTATGCCTCCAAGAATTTTTTTAAATACATTATAGCTACGGCTAACAGTGACAATTTTACGACAGTAGATCAAGTATTGATACAAAAAACTTTAAAAGAGCTACAACCAGTAAGAGATATAACCGAGGTTTTTCCACGCGACACATTTAATCATGGTGACAGTTCATCATTCCTTTATCACGACTGTAGTATTAGCACTAGTAATCAACCTCTACAAAAGTGCTTAGTTGAAAAATACAAAAATTTGAGTAAAGTTATAGAGAGTAAAAAAGCTTCATATGAATTACGACGATAAACTAACTTGGGAACTGTTTGCAGAAGGCAAAACAAAGGGTGTCTTTCAATTAGAAAGTAATCTGGGTAAGTCTTGGTCGAAAAAGTTAGCCCCTAACAATATCGAAGAACTATCTGCCCTAATCGCTATCATTAGGCCCGGATGTTTAAAGGCATACGTAGATGGAAAATCTATGACACAACACTTCATTGACCGTAAGCACGGTCGTGAAGAGGTTACATATCTACATGAATCACTAGAAGAAATTCTTTTGCCTACATACGGAGTGTTAGTATATCAAGAGCAATCTATGCGTATTGCGCAAAAGATTGCTGGATTTAATCTAGAAGAAGCAGACGGGCTACGCAAGGCTATTGGTAAAAAGAAAGCTGACTTAATGGCTAAAGTAAAAACAATGTTTATTAAGGGAGCTAAGAAAGTAGGAATGGTCAACAAAGAAGAGGCAGAAGAAATCTTTGGTTGGATTCAAGCCTCTGCTCGATATGCATTTAATAAATCTCACAGCGTATCTTACGCAGTGTGTTCCTACTGGAGCGCATACCAAAAAGCCCATAATACTAATGAATTTTTTCTAGCATACCTATTTTACGCCAATGAAAAACAAGATCCTCAACAAGAAGTATACGAATTAGTATCAGAAGCAAAGTTGTTTGATATTGAAACAAGAACTCCTAGCCTTGCAAATTTTGACTTAGACTTTAATAGTAAGAGAAATAAGATATATTTTGGTATTAAAAATGTTAAATCCTTATCAGGCGTAAGTGGAGATAAAGTATTTCAAGCAGTCAAGCAGTGTGAAAAAGAATCTGGTAAGAAGATACAGAAGTTTGATTGGTTGGAGATACTGCTCAAATTTAGCACAAAAATTAGCTCAACATCTTTCAAGGCTTTGGCATCAATAGGATTTTTTAGAGACTTTGGGTCTAAAGTTTCGAGGAATCAAGCCCTGTATGACTATGAGATCTTTCGAGTTCTAACTAAAGGCGAAGTTTCGTGGATGGACACAAACTATAAAAATAAGTCTTGGGATAGTCTCTTAGAAGCATTGAAATCTCTAGCGCCCACCAAAAAAAATGGCGGGGGTACATCTAGGGTAAGCAGACAACAAGTAATAGAAAATGAAATTCAACTTCTTATTGACCCACCGTATAGCCTAGATGACGATCCGGGCTGGGTTATTGATCAAGAAACTAGATTTCTAGGCTGTCCCGTTACTTTAACTAGAGTTGATGTAGCTGACAAGTCTGCCGCAGACACCACATGCAAGGAAATAGTCAATGGCAAAAAGGGTAAAAACCTATGCGTTGTGGCAAACATACAAAGACTATCTGAATACAAGATTACAAAGGGCAATTCTAAAGGGGAAATGATGGCATTTCTAACGATAGAAGATGATACATCTATCCTAGACAGTGTAATAATATTCCCCAAAGTTAAGAATAAATACAAATATATATTATACGAGGGTAACAATCTTGTATTTTGCGGACAAGTTAATAAGAATGACACATCGTTTATTGTAAATAAAATTTTTGAAACATAAAGTTGTATTTTTTAAAAGTACAAGCTAATATACTAAGATAGGAGACAAAATGAACAATTGTTGTTTTACTGGGTATCTTGTAGACAAACCCCACACATTTGTTGTGGGCAACGTTGTAAAGGCAGAATTTACTATCGTTGTCTATAGTTATCGCAAAACAAAGAGTACCGGGGAAAAAGCTCGTATACCAACATATCTTAACTGCGAGGCTTGGCATACTGGAGCTGAAATCATTGAGCGGCTGGCTACCAAGGGTACGAAAATTACTATACAATCATCAGCTAAACATGAAAATAGAGACACGGAAGAGATCGTTTTTAGAGTAAACGAATTTGATATTTGTGGAGAAGAAGAGGCAGATTATTGATGAGAAAAAAACGTATATTATTTTGCACAGAATCAACTTTCTTACATACGGGGTATGCAACATACTCCAGAGAAATATTGAGATATCTTCATGGCACAGGTAAATACGAAATAGCTGAATTAGGCGCTTATGGTACTAACGATGACCCACGGGCAACAGAAACGCCTTGGAAGTATTACGGTGTAATTCCAAATACTAATGATCAAGAAAGAATAAATAAGTATAAGGCTAACGCTACGGCTCAGTTTGGTGGATTTGCTTTTGAAAACACATGTCTAAATTTCAAGCCCGACATAGTTTGTGATATTAGAGACTTTTGGATGATTGATTTTATAGACAAATCTCCATACAGGAAATTCTTTAAATGGGTTTTAATGCCCACGGTAGACGCATATCCTCAAGCTAGGGAATGGATAGACACATTTTCTAGAACAGATGTGTGCCTAAGTTACTCTGATTGGTCGGGTGATGTACTCAACGAACAATCTGGAGGGAAGATAAACTACATAGGAAGCGCACCTCCTTCTGCGCACCCAGAATATAAACCAAAAAATAAAGAAGAGCTAAAGGTTAAATATGGTATAGATAAAAACACAAAAATAATTGGCACTGTAATGAGGAATCAAAGAAGGAAGCTATATCCAGACTTGTTTAAAGCATATAGTAAATTTCTTGAATCTGTAGAAGATCCAGAAAAACATATGCTATATTGTCACACATGTTTTCCAGACGCTGGATGGAATATACCAGAGCTTTTGCATGAAAACAATATTATTTCTAAAGTATTGTTCACATACGTTTGCGCCGATACGTTCAAGCCTTTTGTCTCCACCTTTAAAGGCTCCACTACAACTTCTCCGTATACTGGTAAATACAATGCGCGTATGGCTAGCGTTAAACAAGGTTTAGGTTACGAAGAATTGTCTGAGATTATGAATATGTTTGACCTGTACGTACAATACGCTAATTCAGAAGGATTTGGACTGCCGCAAGTAGAAGCTGCCGCATGTGGCGTTCCCGTTGCGTCCATAAAATACTCAGCAATGGAATCTGTTATTAAACAACTTGATGGATTTGCAATCAATCCTAAAGCTCTATACAAAGAAATGGAAACGGGTTGCGAAAGAGCTGTTCCAGACAACGAACATGCATGTCAAATATTTTTAGAATTTTTTAATAAAACAACAAGCGAACGAGAGAAAGCATCTAAAGACATTCGTAATAATTTCTTAAAAGAGTTTACGTGGGAAAAAAGTGGAGCAAAATGGGAAGAAGCTTTTGATAGTTTAGAAATTATTCCAGAACAAGAAACATGGTTTTCTGCCCCAGATATTAAAAAACCATTAGAATTCCAAGAAGAAATAAAACAACAGCCCTTAGATGTTATTGCCAAGTGGCTTGTAGCAGAAGTCTTGCATCAGCCTGAAAAAATAAATTCTTTTTTCTATGCAGATTTACTAGAGAGTTTAAACTATGGCTATCAAACATCACAGATTATTGGGTCTTATTTTAACGAAGATGATTCAGCAGTCTCTATGGGGCGAAAAATAGAACACAATAAAGTTACGATTGAAAGCGCGTATGAAGAATGTAAAGAGAAAAGAAAAATCATCAATATCTGGGAACAAGTTAGACGGGAAAAATTTAAACTATGAAAGTGTTATATTTAGGTCACTATAGAGAAGGTACAGGGTGGGCTAAAGCAGCTCAGGATTTGATATTAGCTTTAGATAGCGTGGGCGTGGATGTCGTTTGCAGAAATATAGCAATCTCAAGAAAGTCAGATGTGCCAGAACGATTGCAATATTTAGAAACTGGCGACACAAAAGGTGTGGACTATTGCATACAGCACATACTTCCCATCATGTATATTGGCACAAGCAAATTCAAGAAAAATATTGGCTATACGGTTTTAGAAACTAAAGACCTACAGTGCCATCCTTGGATTTCAAACTATCAACTCATGTCTGACGTATGGGTTCCATGTCAAGACAACCTGTTAGAATTAAACAAGTGTGGCCTAAATAATGTAAATGTTATACCACACGCTTTTGATATTGATTCTTACCAATCTGATATTAAGGATTTTGATTTTTCTGCCCATAACATAAGTGGGACTTACAAATTTTACACGATTGCCGATTTGACTACTCGCAAGAATATAGAAGGCACACTGAGAGCTTATTATAGCGCATTCACTAATAATGAAAATGTTTGCTTAGTCTTAAAAGTAGGGTCTATAAGTCAGGATAAAGAATACGTCTACAAAGAAATTAAGCAAATAGCAGATGATGTAAAAAACAAACTAAATATATATAGCGACGATTCATTGTACGCCAAAGTTATTATTGTAGCAGATCATCTGGATGACAAAGAGATACTATCTTTGCATAAAACATGCGATTGTTTTGTTGGCCTATCTCACGGAGAGGCTTGGTCTATACCAGCTTTTGATGCGATGTGTATGGGCAATCACCCTATATGTACCAACTTTGCTGGCCCTAAAGAGTTTATAGACCCATACAACAAAGATACTGGAACTTTGATAGATGTTGTTTTTGTACCGTGCAACAATAGAGGGGCGGCGTTAAGTAACATATACACGGGCAAGGAATCTTGGGCTGTACCAAGTGAACGGCAAGCCATAGATGCTATGAGGTCTTACTATACACACCCCTTAAAAGCCAAGGTCGAAGGACTGAAGAGGGGGCAAAATTTTAGCCACAAAACGGTAGGCGCTAAGATGAAGGAGTTATTGCTAAAATGAGCATAAGTAAAGTCAGAAAAATTATACATCAGTGTAACGACGAAACAAAACCATTAAACATACTAACGTTTCCGACTCATGAGAGATATGAAACTCAGCTGTGCAAAACTGGACATAACTTTTATTCATTAGAAGTTTCAGGCGGTAAAACTTGGAACAGTGAGCAAACAGTAGTTCCAGAAAATTATAATATAGTAAATTCTAATAATTTCCCAAGTTACATAGATTTTGATTTGATACTAGTGCATAGTAAAATCAGTCAGTATAATATAGCGCTTAAGATTAACGACAGGCTGGGTCTGCCTATCGTAGTATCGGATCATATCATGCCAACCTCCAACTTTAATAAACAACACATACAACAAATTAATAATATGGTTGGGAATATTAATGTCTATATATCTGAAACATCAAAGAAAGCTTGGAATTCACCACATCCCTCAATAGTAATCAATCACGGAATTGATTCTATAACATTCTGCGACAGAAAAGAAAAAAGAGTTAATGAGGTTTTGACTATAGCAAATGATTTTATAAACAGAGATTACTGCTTAAATTTTACTCTATGGAAAGAAATTACCAAAGAATTTGAGACTACGTTAAAGGGAGACACTGAGGGACTTTCTACAGCAGCTAAATCTACAGAAGAATTAGTAGATGAGTATAATAAGCACTCTGTGTATTTGAACACAACCAACGATAGCCCAATACCAATGTCTCTCTTAGAAGCAATGTCTTGCGGTTGTGCAGTAGTGTCTTCTGCGACATGTATGATACCGGAAGTAATTAAAAATGGGGTTAATGGATTCGTATCTAACGACGCTGAAGAATTGAAAGGATATATAAGAACACTATTAGACAATCCAGATCAAGCGCGCAAATTAGGTGAAGAAGCTAGAAAAACAATTATCAATATGTTTTCTGAGAATTTGTTTATTGATAGGTGGAATCAAGTATTTAAAGACGTAAAGGATATAATATGAAATGTCAACTAATCAACAAAGACACGCAACACAAAAGACTTAATAACTACACTCATGTAGATGTAGACAACTTGGAAGTAAAGACCATACCCAACCATAGCGCAGAACAGTTTATTATAGACCATGTTTTATGCTATGTAGAACCCAATAAAATGCAAGAAACAATTGCGTATGTCGCAACTAAACTTAGAAAAGGTGGACAAGCAGTCTTTTCAGACACAGAGCTAACCTCATTGTGCAAGGCTACATTTGAAAGAAAGAAAAACATAGACTTTAATTCTTTCATTTTAGGAAAAAAGAATCTACACAGGTTTGATATGACAATGAACATATTGAGAGGGTGTGGTATGACAATTTTATCATCATCGTTGGAAGAGGAGACTTATACTATAGTAGTCACAAAATCATGACCTCCTACAAGTATGTAACATCTACAAGAAAAACTAAGACTACTCAAGGCTTAGTTACCGTGATCCTGATATACCATAGCTTCATTACACGCATGAAGTCTTTAGGCAGCATTGCACTGATAGACATAAGGAAGAACAAAAAAATTATAGACCATCATATCGAATGTATAAGAGAAGCATTTGAAAATGTAGAGATAATTATTAGCTCAGGATACGAAGCTCAAAAAATACAATCTTATGTGTCTACTAAATATAAACATATAAATATAAGATGCGTGGAGAACACAAGCTATGAAGATACTGGGCTATGCGAATCCTTAAGAATAGCGGTTAACAACACGAGTAATGATAATATATTAGTAATTAATGGCGGTGTATCTTTTGACAAAAACAGTTTAAAACAAATGCCACTAAAACAATGCGAAACGATGGTGTCTAGAAGTAGTGGTACAAATTTAGATATAGGCGTAAACGTAGATGGAAAGAACATGTCTATTGAGTATATTTGTTACGGCGCAATAGATTGTAAGTGGTGTGAAATATTTTATATACATAACGGCTCTCCAGCTAATGAATTCAGAAAACTAGTGACATCTAATGACTATAAAAACAAAGTTTTGTATGAAATAGTAAACACTCTAGTGTCCCATAAAAAAATAGCTATTAAACCAGTGGAAGACAATAAGGCTGTTAAGAAAATAAATTTAACCAAAGGTCAGGACAACAAATGACAAAATTTTCTATAATGAACTACAGTTCTACTGTTTTAACACAACCCCTATACTTTCATAAGTTCTTGAATTCTATAGATGATTGTCAATCTATCTTATTCCCGAACGCTAATGATATATTTCTTGTTTACGACGAGTTTCAGCCAGACTACTCAATCATTAATGTGGGAGCAGAAATAGAGAACATCGTTGCGTATAATCATGAGTCTAAAACTAAAGTAAAGCACATATTAAATATTGATTATATAACTCACGAAGAGGCTAAGATGGTGGGAAGTTTTCTCAAGGGCGAAATAAAAGAAAATAAATTAGAATGCGCACTAGTGTTTAGTTCAAACCTTGCCCACAAGAATATTGACTTTGGGCATCCTTATGTAAACATACCTAATTGTGCGGACACGAATATAGATATACATCCCAAAAAATTTGATATTGACACAGCAGTTATTATAGAAAGGGCGGCAGACAAAAAAGAATACAAGGGAAGTTGTCACTTTTTAAACACTTTCAACACAGACAAAACATCAGGGGCCGATGCATATACTAACAACTTCGTGTCCGCAAAAATGTTTGTAAATTATAAGAATATTGTTTTTAGAAATATAGATCACCAAAACATACCAGAAGTTTTTTGGAACGCATTGTATTTTGGTAATCAAGTCTACCTAGACGTAGAAGATAAAGATGCATTAGCTAATGTAAATTCCGCACTGTCTAAGTTACTCAAAACGGAGATTAACATAGATTACGATAAGAAAGAAAAGTATGACACTAAGGCAATGAGAGAAGTAATATTAGCAAAACACTCACCTAAGAATAGAATTAAAACCCTGTTCTCGAATGTTGGAAAACTGCACGACGTTACACAGAAAATATAGGTAAAATAATGTCTAGAAATAACTTGGGAATTTGCGCTGACCTGACCAACAAACAGCAATTAGAAATATGTAATAAAATATTTGAACAGACGGGGCAGGAATTTGATGTATGTATTATACATGATAGAATTACCGATGCGTCTAAGTCGTTAAACATACCAATGATTGACTCTAGCAACCTCTGGAGCTACAGGGGTATCGTATTAGCATTTTCTTTGCAAAAAATTATTCAATTGGCTAGCATACCATCTAATATCAATCCAATATATATGATAGATTATGAGCCAGTAGACTTAGGATTGTTGTTAATCAAACATAATTCATTTAAAGCTATCTCGATGGATAGCTCAAAGACAAAAGAATACAAAAGGTTGTTAGGTGACAATATTAACTTGTCATCTATTACAGATATACCATCTCTAATTCAGGAACTGAACAATGGATGAAAAACAAATAGTACAAATGTACACTGAAAAACAAAAAAGCACATACGAAATAGCTAAACACTTTAGTACTTATCCTAATAAGGTGCGCAGGATACTTGTAAAAAATAAAGTACCACTGAAGACGAGAAGCGAAGCTCAGAAAAATGCTTTAGATAATGGAAGTTCTAAGATACCCACTCTAGGTAAAAAGAGAACTAAAGATGAAAAATTAAAAATAAGCAGAGGAAGAAAAAAGGCTTGGTCAGAAATGAGCGAGGAGAAATATGCGGAGTACGTCAAGGCTGCAAAGAGAAGATGGGAAGAGATGAGTGAGGAACACAAGAAGACCATGAGAACTTTATCCATAAAAGCTATACAGGCAGCGGGCAAGGAGGGGTCTAAACTAGAAAAATTTTTGTATAAAGAAATAACAAGAGCTAATATAAAGTCAGAACAACATAAAAAAAATCTGATTGTAAACGAGCGCTTAGAAATAGATTTATATTTTCCAGCGCTAAAGACGATATTAGAAATAGACGGACCCTCTCACTTTCTTCCTATATGGGGGGAAGAGAAGCTACAGAAACAAATAAAAGCAGACGAACAAAAAACAGGGTTGATTTTAAGCAAGGGGTTTGCTATAATAAGAGTAAAGATTATGTCAGACTCGCTATCGTTAGACGACAAGGAGAAGCTAAAGAATAATATTATAGATATACTACATGGTATTGAGACTAAATTTCCTAAGAAATCAGAACGTTATATTGAAATAAAGATATGAAAGGACAAATAATGAGTGAGAATTTATTTGAAGAAGTTGGGTTGAATACAGCGTCAAATACTGATACTAGCGTCAAAGATGTAATATCTGAAGACGCCCCCAGCATGTTGTCTCCAGAGTGGCATGATTACGCTATGACGCTCTTTCAGGAAGATGAGCTAGTGAATGGTCATCCTCTTGTAACAGGGCTTAGGAGGGTGTCTGAGCTTGTTCTGGGGCCAATGGCTTTTAGTGGTCCAACATGGGTAAAACCCACAGATCGTGACGATCATCACGGTAGGGCTACGGTTATATTTACTATAGAATTTGCTAGCGGTCTGAAGTGTTCAGAAGTAGCAGATTCATGGGAGGGTAATACGGACGATATGTTTTGCGCATTCGCTGTGGCTATTGCCAGTACTAGAGCAGAAGCTAGAGCTTTACGCAAAGTGTTAAAGATTAAGGGTGTCGCAGCAGAAGAACTAACCAAGAAAGATACAGCTAAAATAGTCAGAGATCTTTCTAAGCAAACTAATAGTTCGGGCGGTGACTACAACGATCAAGGACGAATGAGCGATGCTCAATCAAATTTCATTGATATTAAATGCAAGCAATTGAACGTAGATGGTTCTAAATTACTTGCTGAAGTATTTAATGTTAGCCATAGTAAGAAAATTTCAAAGAAAGTCGCAAGTGATATCATTGATCGTCTTAATGAGTATCAGCGTGACAAGAGTTCTATTCCTAGCAATATCGCTGGATACAATGAAGAGTGGAGATCATAATGAAGATTAGTTATACAACAGCAAATAAAAGAATTACAGCAGAATTTGATGCAGATACACAACGAGAGTTGTTTACTCAAATTTCAAGATTTCAAGAAGTATTTGAGGAAGCTAAGTGTGGAAAGTGTGGATCAGAAAACATCAAGTTCGTCGTAAGAAACGTAGACGAGAATGAGTATTTTGAATTGCGCTGCATGGACTGTGGCGCTAAGTTGGCGTTTGGTTCAATGAAGAAGGGTGGCGGTCTATTCCCTAAACGCAAGGATGGAGACGATTGGCTTCCTGATAACGGTTGGGTTAAATGGAATCCCAAGACGAAGACCAACGAATAAAGAAAAAGCTACCTACCCCGCAAGGGGTGGGTAGCTATCTTGTTTCATACCTAATAAAAAATTACGACAAGTATTCTAATGTAAAATACAAAGCGTAATTCTCTTTGCTTCCAATGCTTTCAGGTTCTGCGCTGAGAGCGACATACCAATCGTGCTGAGTGCTGGCGTGTGTAACTCCCTCAGTGGTACTATAACCCAAAGCAGTATCACTGTCTTGGTTATCAGTATTTACTCCACTCACACCCGGAGATGGTGTCATTACCATGTCAACAACTTGCCCTGCGTTGTTGGCAGTAGAAGAACTGAACTCAACCCAGCTGTTATCTGATCTTCCTCTATGGTTAAGATTTCCTACAGTCTGAGAATTCGATGGATGCCTAGCCTCAAAAACGTAAGTAGTTACACCCTGAGCAGGCGTATCAATGTCGCTTTTGTTAAAAATGCGCAACTTACATTCTTGAACTCTAACTGCGTCGTCGTTTGTGAATCTCAGATTAAGTGGGCATAAATAATTAGGCAATTTGTTTAGATCAATTGCCGCTGAATTGTTTACTTTTACTTCGCCAACCGTGCTACCATCTCCAAGAGAAGCCATAGCCGTATTGTTTAGCTGATCACCCGCTGTGGTTCCAGTTTCGTTAGTCACAAAAGTAGTGTCTTGAACGCTACCAACCGGAACAGACAAGCCATGAGCCAAGCCATAAAATCCTAGCCCTTCCTTATCACCATTATTCCCAGTGTGGTCCAGCTCGTTGGATTCATCTGTTGATGCTGAACCCAGAATATTTGCCATAAATTTTATCGCTGCCATTGTTAAAATCTCCGTAAAAAGGTATGAAACATAGTTATATACACCAAAATTAAGTTATATTAGCTACCACGTACTGTAATCCATTTGACATAAAGGGATTGTAGTCGGCGCTCTGATACGTGTGTGAAATGTCATTATGAAAGAAGAAATAAACGTCGTATTTCCCTGTATTATTAGGATCTAACGCCAAAGAAGCGCTGGTTGTGCCACTTACTTGACCTTGCCCGTAGTTGCTACTAGCTGTACATCTGACAACTCCACCGTGTTCCGTAGGCCCATTATCTTGTCTTTTGACAAGTCTAACTTTCCCTTGAAATATAAGGACAGAATCTGCATACCTGATAATAAAACCAGTATACGTAGCACCATCATCATCAACGTAAACGCCAGAAAATGCTTTAGGGCTTAAATCTACACCTTCTAATGAAACACCCAAAGAATCAGAAGCGTTAAAATCCACAGATTGTACTGCGCCATCAGTAACGTTTACATAAAACTTATATTCATTTCTATCATTATCAACAAATCCAGACACGCCAGTTTCGCCAGCTTTAGCTATTACAAGGCTAGATGGGTCTAGACCAATAGTTAATTTATTATATTTAAATCCACCATTAGTGAGAAGCTTTCCTCTGCGTATTTTATCATACGTCCAATCTTTCTTGTCTTTATAATTAGCTTCATCAGCAGCGGTGATAGAAGCGCCGTCTGAAGGGAATCCTCCACCTGACAATGTAGGTACTTGAAAATCTACATCTGTTCTACCGTCTTCATCTTCTAAATCTGGATTAAAATGAAGAGCAGAAAAGAATCTCGTATCCCATATAGTATCTCTACGAGGCCAAGAATCAAATGCTCTACAGTGAAGGGCTGTTGTCCCAGCTGTATTATATTTATCTGTAACGCTACCCCACTGAGTAAAAGTATTGCTACTTGGAGGAGTAGCGGGAGTCATGGACGGTATACCAAAGAAAGCAGCCACTCCATTAAAAGAAGCATTCTGTCCACCTGAAACTGTTCTTGCGGGTGTTGTACCAAATTGTTGCGCAACCTCAATATTAACTTCTCCACCACCGGGGCGCGATATTCTGTTGATAGCAGCCGTGACCGCTGTAAGATTCAAGCCTTGTGTTTGTTCATTTTCTTGGTCTCTAAATAGAGTATACCAATAATTATACGGAGTACTTAAAGGTTTAAATTCAACCTTTTTGTCGTACTGTATTTGCTTGGCTTGTTTTGCAACACAGCTATATCTGTCAAACATAAAGCCAAACATGTTTTCATTACCATACGCTTGCCTCCAGTTATTATACATCGCAACCTTACCGCCGCCTGTAAATCCATTGTCGTAATTTGGATTAGATTCATCTGCTTGATCTTCGTCTGTATTAATTACCATCTCCATAGTAAGTGGAGCAAATTGAAGTCTGTTTGGATTTTTAGGTTGAAACCCAAAACCATTTTTGTAAGTTTGAGAAGCAAATATTTCGTTTCTATAGCTTTTAGCATTACTGTAAAGACTTCCACCACCAAAAAGTTTTTCTTGCCAGTAATCTAGCGGAAGTATGGGAGACGTATTATAATCTTCACTGTAGGGTCCGTTAACAGCCATGTCCGCTGGGATATTCATTTCATCTAGATAGTCTGTAGAGTAGAAATATTTGTCACTATTGATACCAAAAGACGCGCCAGCTTCACCTATAGTGGGAGCTTTAGAATTGTATCCATCTGGAAGAACCGGACCCCAAAATATAGGAAGGTGATTGCCCTGTGGATCTCCCTGAGTGTCTGACATTATTTCATCAAAATTTATCTTAGTGTCTTTATGATATTTAGCTGTATCAAAAGATGTACACATTTGATAACCACAGCTGGGATTGAATGGAACATTTTCCGCTCCGTTGTCTGTAGCGATTGTTGCAATGTTGTGAAATCCCAAATGAGATTCTGATCCATCAGCAACTGATGTCTTCCAATCTTCATACCATCTCTTTCTAGCTCTGTCTTCATATGTATTTATGTCCCACATTCTGTCTGTTTCATCATTGCTTCTGAAATAATTATCTGAGTTAGCAATAAATTTAGAGAAAGTCCAAGCTCCCATTCTAGTAGGAAATCCCTGACCAGCTGTGCTAAATTCAGAAACTATCCACTCTGCCCCAATCAAAGTACACATTATCAACGTGCCAGCAGTAAACTCTTTTTCTGCCCTGTTAACGACCATGATTCTTTCTATTGATTTTTCGCCATATTCATCCATGTTAAAATTAGGACCAAACAAATGTGGATTTTTATTTTCAGCATTGACAGGAACTGCTAACCCAGTACTAAAATTGCCAGTATAGAATTCAGACCCTTTGTTATAAAACGCTGCCGCCTCATCGGGATCAGACAAGTAACCATTCGTTTCATCCGGCATAGTGAACGGATTGTTACCGGCTGGCGCCAAGTCAGTAATAAGTCTAGCTAATATACATTGAGAAGATTCCCACATCCCAAGACTATTATTGTAAGATAATCGTAATGGCCCTGAAGCAAGATCGTCTAGGCTGGAAGCATCTATAGCATCAGCGTTAATATACAGGCCCGGATGGTGTCTTGATAACGCTGATTTAGTTTTGCTGGTTGAATACTTGGCTCCAGTAGCGCGAGTGCCAACGTCTGATATAACTGTCTTTCCCTTGGTGGCTACAACCCTTTCATTGTTTCTTTCTTTAGGCATGTAGAAAAATATTTTAGTCCAATACTCTTTTTGACTACCGTTGTCGTCTAAGTCTTTATCATAAAAAAGTGTTCCGTGTAACTGTAAGCATTCTTGCTCTCCAGTTTTAAACGTATCAATGTTAGCAGATATCCAATTTTTTGCATCGGTTCTTTTTTGTACAGCAGTATCTTTGTCTTCGTGCTTCTTAGTTAAGTCTTTTATTTTTTCTTCAAAAGTATCTACTAAATCTATTACCTCTTGAAAGGTGTAGGTTACGTCGCTATAAGAATTATTAGCATCGACAAATTCTTTACCAACCCAAGAACCACTGTTTGCATTATTAATAATGTCAATGGTTAAGCCATTATCTGCTATTCCCTCTAGATGGTCTTTGTAGAATTCCTCATCTGATATATTATCACCGTCATCCCTCATACCTTTTAAAACATTTTTAATACTTTTCTTAGTAAAACTACCAGAACCATATTTTAAAAACACGGGATCATTAGTAAGAAACTGATGATTTTGTGAAGTAGAGCTAAAAAAGTTTCCTTGACTCGCCATTTTATGTCCTCCAATAACTGAGTGTTATATTGTCTAAATCATACGAATCGGTGGGTTGTTGATACAACGACTCTAACGATTCAGCATTTCCTATATCTACAGACGGGACGCTAGCGTGAGGCTCCATAGAAACAACAACCTTTCCGTCTGAAGATTGTTTTATTGCAGAATTGTAATTCTCTTCCGCTAAAGATGTAATATCTTCTGAACCTTCTATGCTTGCTTGCAGACCTTCTGAAGAAACATTAGCCGCTTGAGGCGTTAGTTTTGTAAAAGAGTCCCCTCTGGGATCAGCTGGATTAACAGCTGGTACTAAGGATACAATTTCAGTGTCTGTAGTGCTACTGCTTGGCTCTTCGTAAAAAGACTCGTAAGGCTTAAATTGTCTTTTGGGAAGTGCGCCGCTAAATTTAGATTTTATTATCCCCTTAGTGAATAAATCAAAATTAGCTTTGCCAGCTTTTAAAGATTGCGTCTTCATTAAATCCAAAGATTTCTGTTGTTGTTTTTTCATAGCTCCAAAACTTCTAGTATATGTTTGAAATCTATAGCTAGTGTGAACTCCACCCACGCCTATATCAAAACTTATACTGTCTAGTATTGGCCCCGAATTTGCAGCGATATCTCCTATTTCAAAGATACCAAAAGGCATACCGGGAAAAGTGATAGATCCTTTTTCTGACGCAAAATACAAAGTATTAATAACTTCTGTCCTAGCCATGCCAGCTACATTCATCAGCTCATATGACCCAAAGTTCCAAGGGGTCAAACTTTCATCCATCTCAATATTAACCTTACCTCCAGAGTTTTTAATCACCTTATAACTGTAGGTATCATCATCATTTTTAACTCTAACGGGACCAGTATACCAAGGTCCATAGCAAGCCTGCTCATTTTCTAATGGCAACACAACAACGTCTGGGGGCAAACCTTTAGGAGAGCTAAACAACCTATTGGGGTTAAAGAATGTAAGAGAAGCGCCTTGATTAGCAAAATCTAATCTTTTGTTTGTCTTTACGTGTGTAACTGTATTTATTGACGCATCGTCTCCGAAATGATTTATATAAGTTGCCGCCTTAAAATGGTTACGAATCGGTATGTCTCCAACGTTGTCTCTTTTGACAGTGACCTTTTCTGGCAAAGTAATCAGAGCATAAGCTCTAGATGTATCTGGATAAGGTATAATTTTGCCTATACTGTCTCTTGGAAAATCTACTATAGATTGTGTGTGATTAGATTTGTAGTTTGGTATTAATTCTATTTTTGATTCTAAAGTTGCATTCTCTGGCAGTTTCCCATCCTCATCTGGAGTTTGAGCTTCTGCCACATAGTAGACTTTGCTTCTTAAGTTTGTACCGTATCTTTTAACAGTACGTGAAACAGTCTGTGCTGGAAAATAATATTTTTCATCTAATTCTATAGGCATGAAACCTAGCATAGTTTCCCCACTAACCCGAGCCTCAAATTCATCTGTTCCAGCTATTTTATTTGGTATGGCGTTTTTCCTATTTGCATCATCTCCGACTTTTTCAGTATAACAATCAGTACTGGGTATATTTAAATATTCAGCGTGATCATATCTAGCATAACCTTGTATCCTATAGGAAGTACCAAAGGAACTTAAATCTCTAGGTATTAATGCACTTTTAAGCCCTGTCGCATATGCGCTTTTAGTTAAAAATCCACCAGCTGCATTGGGAGTAAAGTTATGTGCTAAAGCAGCATCTATAGGATTGTAATTAGTTATTAATGCTCTATGAAATTTAGATTGATCGTTATTAATATTGGTGTCATTGGAATTGTAAACAAATGAAATATCGTCACCACCAGCTGCACCGCTCAAGTCTGAACCGGACACAGAAGACCTTGGGGGAAAACCAAAATATCCTTTTTTGTAAATGCTTTTATTGCCGTTAAGCTCTACTCCAGTAGCAGTACCTGAAGCAAACTTGTAGTTGGGCTTGTTCGGTATTCTAACTAGAAATTTCTTACCATAGCATTGTGTAGCTACCGATCTAACAAAGTTATATATTTTCTGTACATTCTCTTTTCTGTTTTTGCTAAATTCCGCAGACTTAGCCGTGTATACTTGCTTGGAAAGAGACTCAGAAGCTCTTTGTAAGTACTCTGGATTAAGATTTCCTTCTTCTAGACTTTCTAACAAGTCTTCTTCTGCTTGACTAATACCTCTCAAATTTCTTAGTTTAGTATACTTGTCAATAAGATAATTTACTACCACCTGTATGTCTTCACCGGAAGACTGTTTAACCCTGTTTAAATCAGCAAGAACACTAAACCGAGGATCAATAAGACCGTCTAATGATAGTCCTATAGAGTTAGATCTTCCATAGTAAAGAGGAAAACCAAAAGGTGGAGAACAAGGATTTTTAGGCACTCCGTCTGAAAAACCTGTATCGTTAGTGAATAAGCATCTAGGAACTTTCAGACCTCTAACGCGCAACCCGTCAGAATCCTGCACTCTTAGTCGCCCACCATCTCTAAACACATCTTGATATCTAGACCTTGGATTAGTTACTAGCTTGGTAAGATACTTGTTGTTAAAGAAATCCAGAAAACTTTTCCAAGCTTTAAAGTTTTTTGCAGCGTATCTCAATTCAACTTCTGTCGCAATGTAATAGTTGCCAACCCCAAACGCACCCAGCCCACTGGAGTCTAATAATATTTGCCTCCAATCCCCAGACCCTCTAACGGGACTGAAAACATTTTCAGACAATTTCCCATAGTACGGCAAGAATTGATTGTTAGCAAAATAAGATCCATTAGATGGTACTTGTCCGTTGTTTAGTTTAAAATATCTGCCATCATCATGATTGCTAGTAAATGCATATAAGTCAACCCTATTACCACCAAATACTATTTTGCCAGTTTCAGGATTAGTAGCTTCATATCCAATATCTTCCTTTTCAGCTTGACTAAACTCAGAAGACTCTCCATCGCTTGATGGATCTTTAGATTGTGGTACATTATTTTTAATAAAATTACGTATCTGACCCACAGAACTTTCCATAGTTCTATCAATAAAATTAATTATGATATCACCACCAGAGAAAGAAGTAGCCGAATTAGTTTGAGATGGCCTCAAAGATACAGATATTTCTCTGCCAGAGGCATCAGCTATCTCTATCAAAAATGATAATAGATCAGTGTTGTCTTGATCAAAACAATACATAGGAGGAACAGGGGGCAGTCCATTAAAGATTAAATTGAATGTCATACCTCTATAATATATACCTCCAGAAAATCCAGAATATTCTGCGTTTGGAAGCGTAGCGCTCATTGCAGATAAGCCTTGCATTATCCTATAGTAAGGCATTCCGTAAGATCCACGCCTAGACATCGCAGTTCCAGTTATTGGGAACTTGGTTGCATAACCTGTATTTTCAAAGTAATGAGTGGGATACAGCTGATTAGCTGGCAAGGCGGGTATTCCCGCGCTATAATACATGTCGTCACCAGCAAACTGTGTTCCATCCCCACTCCTTCTTAAGACGTTGGAGGTATAACCATTAAATATTTCCCTTGTATCGTCTGTAGGATTGTATTCTAAAAAACCAAACACATTAAATACATTGTTCTCAACGTCTCCAACTTTTGTGTCGGAGTGATTTAATATCAAATATATATTGGATAGTATCTCTCTTGGGTCTGAAACTGTAACTGAAAAAGTCCTACCACCAACAGAATTAGTTTGATGAAAACTTTGTAGCAAGCCCCCAAATTTAAAAATAGATTCACCATTAGGAAGGGCGCCAGTTGGGTAAAACGCATCTTTGATTTTAGCTCTTGGAGTCGCGTAAACAAAAAAGACAGGCATACCTACAGCTGGTGGATTGAAGTTGTCACTAGATCCGTTGTGATACGGGTCATACTCAAAGCCACCAACACCAGATATCTCATTGACATAATTGTTAAAGTCAGGATCTTCTACAAGCTCTACGGATAAAGATGATGGACTAGAACCATCACCGTTTTGTACGCTAAAGTTTGTAATGCTAGCACCCAAGAAACTCTGTTGCTCAGGAGCAAATAAGCCACTTTCTCTTGCTCCCTGTTGAATGGCATAAGACGAACTTAAGCTAGGGGCGCTTTGGTTTTCTCTAATTATAGATTTGTTAGTATTAGAATTATAAGTCATTTGACAGTCCTTTTATAATATTAAGTTGGGGCAGATGTGGTGGTAGCTGTTGGAGTGGTATCATCTTCCTCTTCCTCTTCCTGTGCCTCGTCAGGCTCTGTAAAATCGTCAGTTGGTTCACCAGTGTCTACTCCACCACCCTTACCATCTGGCTCAAAAAAAATACCTCCAGCAGCCTTACTCCCGTCTGGCTCAAAACTAGTAAAGTTAGGATTTCTCTCATCATTGTCTAAGCTGGTAAAAGTGTCTGTTGTAACAATACCACTTAGCCCCATGTGTTCTAAATCTACCTCTTTGACGGCAGCTTCAACAATTCCGTCTTTAAACTTAAATGTTTTAAATTCAATGACGCCAGAAGCATTAGATTGATTACTCTCAAAAGAAGCCTGATCACCAAATTTTCCACGAAAGTTAAAAGTCTGAGTATTCCCATCGTCATCGACGCCTGTATATGTCAAGTCGCTGTCACTATCATAATTAGGCATAAACCTATGCTCAAACTTAGACTCTACTTCTGACTGATCAACCTCTACGAACCCGCCAGTTTGAGTTCCTGTGGCTCTCTTTACTCCGCTATATAAAACATTATCATAAGAAAAATCGGAAGAAAAAGTATCAAAATACGTGTTTGTTCCATCATTGAGTATTGTGGCTTCTAAATTATTCTGTGCGACTTGTGTTTTATTAGAAAGAAAATCTAAGTCTATCTCAGCCATAGACAATTCATTGTAAGTATTCCATGACACACCTTCTATGGCGCTATCAAATTCTTCTGGATACCTCGCTGCATTGTATTTTAAAACAGCAACAGCTGGGTCAACAGTGGTTGTACTCATTTATAGATCCATCCTATATTAGCCGTGTATCTTCCATCTTTTGGAGACCAACTTTCATTACAACTTTTTAGCATGACATAGCCCCAACTTCCAGCTGGAGACAGGCTATTTATTAAGCCGTTGACTGCATCTCTAGTATTGCTGTCCAAAGAAGGGCTGTATCCCATTAACGCAGCTCCATTTAAAGTATTTGGTATATTATTTAAATCCATTTGTAGTTCTATTGAAACATCTCTTTCATAATGAGTAGTGGTGTTCATATACTGAAACACTGGTCCGCTGCGCTTACCCATAACTTGAATAGAAGCGTACACATCGGTTGGATAACTATCATTTACGGTAACTGATTCTGTTATTGCTCCGCTTATAATAGGAGACGGTCTATTGTCGTAACTAACATTATAACTAATTGAATTATCAGCGATGGTGCTGTCAGCAATGCTTACAGACTTGGGGCTAGAATTTAGTGGTACTCCAGCGGCGAACTGTGCGCGTCTAAAAATAATTGATCCATAACCATAATTACCATTTGATATATGAGATAATTTAGCCATAGCTCCAGCAGTTGCACCAGCATTAACTGTGTTTAGATTAGTATTTTGAGTGTTAGCTTGATAGCCCATCAACTTCCCATCTACAGTTACGCTAACAATAGGAGTGTTTGCCTCTTTAGATACTGTTGTGCTGTATGTTTCAAAAGCTCCTTGCTCTGTAACTGATCCCGCACTACCACTTGCATAAATACCATTAATAGTAACGCTGTATGACAAATTAGCCAT
>Ga0181410_1000142_pt1 | contig 30229 bp, 45 predicted proteins | sample 33SPOviralmetaG_FD_130112 | JGI IMG/M metagenome (GOLD analysis project Ga0181410, IMG submission 130112) | Marine viral communities from the oligotrophic San Pedro Time Series (SPOT) site, San Pedro Channel, CA, USA - 33 SPOT_SRF_2012-06-20 | ecosystem: Environmental > Aquatic > Marine > Strait...
AAGCAATGAAAAGAGCGGCAGGCATAGGCGAGAGCGAAAGACCTGCTTCGAACACAAAATTAGACGTTAGTCAAAACGATCTTTACAAATTAGCAGGGCTATAATAGTCCTGTTATAAGTTTTTTAAGTTTTTCTTCAAAAAAGACTTGACATTGTTAGCAGTTTAGTATATAATAAGAACTGTGCTACTAACAAACTAAGGCACAAAGGCTATAAGGCAAAACACAGGAGGCATATATTATGGCATCATTAGCAGAGATCAGAGCAAAACTGAAAGAGCAAGAATCACGCACAGGTGGTTCGCAAAGCGGCGGCGGCGACAACGCAATTTACCCATTTTGGAATATGAAAGAAGGCGAGAGCGCAACTCTACGTTTCCTTCCTGATGGTAACACAGATAATACGTTTTTCTGGACAGAAAGACTTATGATCAAATTACCTTTTCCAAGTATAAAAGGTGAGCCAGGCAGTAAGCCTGTACAAGTACAAGTACCATGTATGGAAATGTATGGTGACTCGTGTAATATCCTTAACGAAGTACGTGGTTGGTTTAAAGATCCTAGTCTTGAAGACATGGGTCGTAAGTATTGGAAGAAACGTTCATATGTATTCCAAGGCTTTGTGGTAGAAAATCCAATTGGGGAAGATACTACTCCAGAAAATCCAATTAGACGTTTTATTATTGGTCCACAGATTTTCCAGATTATTAAGCAGGCGCTTATGGATCCGGATATGGAAGAATTACCAACAGATTATACTGCTGGTGTAGACTTCCGTCTTAATAAAACATCAAAAGGTGGGTATGCCGATTACTCAACATCAAACTGGGCTCGTAGAGAGAGACCACTTGGTGATGCAGAAATGAATGCTGTAAATGCAAACGGTTTATGGACTTTAGGTGATTTCCTTCCTAAGAAACCAGACGAAACTGGTGTTAAGGTAATGCAAGAGATGTTTGAAGCATCTGTTGATGGACAACCATACGATGCAGATCGTTGGAGTTCATACTTTAGACCATCAGGTATGCAAGCACGTACTGGTGATCCGAACGTAGCACCTAGTCCTAATGCAACGGCTGTGAGTCAAAGTGCTCCAGCGGCAACTGCACCAACGCCAGAAGCGGCTCCTGCTCCAGTAGCAGAGACAGCACCGGCGGCAACTGCAACTGCACCTGCTGAAGGTAATGCAAGCGACATTTTAGCAATGATTCGTTCGAGACAAAATCAATAATCAAAATAATGTAGGGGAGCAATCCCCTACACTTTGGCTTAACAAGGAGAAACTATGGCTAAATCATTTGATGTTAGTAAGTTCCGTAAGGACCTAACAAAAAGTATAACAGGTATGAGTAGTGGCTTTAACGATCCTACAGATTGGATCTCAACAGGCTCATATGCACTAAACTATCTTATTAGTGGTGACTTCCACAAAGGTGTTCCATTAGGTAAGGTAACAGTGTTTGCAGGAGAATCAGGCGCAGGTAAAAGTTATTTCTGTGCAGGTAACATTGTAAAACACGCACAGGATCAAGGCATCTTTGTAGTATTAATTGACTCAGAGAACGCACTTGACGAAAAATGGCTACAAGCATTAGATGTAGACACATCAGAAGAAAAACTTCTAAAACTTAACATGAGTATGATTGATGATGTTGCTAAAACAGTATCAACATTTGTAGCAGACTATAGAGCAATGCCAGAGGAAGATCGTCCTAAAGTATTATTTGTAGTTGACTCATTAGGTATGTTACTAACACCTACTGATATTGATCAGTTTAACAAGGGTGATATGAAAGGTGATATGGGTCGTAAGCCAAAGCAATTGACTGCACTTGTTCGTAACACAGTTAATATGATTGGTTCGCTTAATGTAGGACTAGTATGTACTAACCACACTTATGCATCACAGGATATGTTTGATCCAGATGACAAGATCAGTGGTGGACAAGGTTTTATCTATGCATCAAGTATTGTTGTTGCAATGAAAAAGATGAAACTAAAAGAAGACGAGGCTGGCAATAAAATTTCAGAAGTACGTGGTATACGTGCAGGCTGTAAAGTTATGAAAACTCGTTATGCAAAACCTTTTGAAGGCGTACAAGTTAAGATTCCATACGAAACAGGTATGAATCCTTATAGCGGTCTTGTTGAATTATTTGAGAAAAAAGGCTTGTTAGAAAAACAAGGTAACAGACTCAAGTACATTGATCTAAATGGAGAAGAACACCTTGACTATCGTAAAGCATGGATAGGTGAAAAACTTGATTTGATTATGTCGGAATATGCAGAAAAAACAGCACCTGTGGTAAATACCGAAGAAGATGATATAGAAGAATCATTGTCTGACAATCAAATTGAGGAATTATCTACACATGAATGAAGATCAAATACAAGAAACTTGGACACTATTTAAAGAATATTTAGATAAAAAACACATTGAAACTGCGGCAGAACGCTACGTCGATCTATTAGCAGATATGGGAACCGATGATCATACCTTTAAGGAATCTATGGGATCCTGTGATATTCTCGATGGTGCAATAAAATATTACTTAGATGACGAAGAGGAAGTATTTGATGATGAAGATGGATTTGATTGGGAAGAATAATGTGGTATAGTGAAGTATCTAGAAACATAAGTAGAATACCAGATGCAGTTGCATACTTCGAAACAGAGTTAGAAGAAGCAAAGCGTGAAGTTAAACTTACTGGTAATGTTGAACGTGCTTCTAGTGCTATGCCCGGCTTAGTTGAACATCGATTTAACCAACTTCAAGAAATTGAAGCCATCTTAAATTACTTGAATATCGAACTACGTAGGTTGCGTAGTTCGTATTTCAAAAAATATCTTGAAAACTATCAACGTGCATTAAGTAGTAGAGACGTTGAAAAGTATGTTGACGGCGAAGCAGATGTTGTTGACTACGAAAAAATTATAAACGAATTCGCCCTCATGCGTAACAAATGGTTAGGAGTCTTAAAAGGCCTGGACCAGAAGCAATGGCAGATAACTAATATTGTTAAGTTAAGAGTTGCTGGCATGGAGGACGCATCCGTTTAATGTATACATTTGTTACTAGCCTAAACAAGGCATATTGGAATTCAACTTCCAAAATTAATATTAATAGTTGGGTAGAATGTTTACCAGAAGATGTAAACATTGTAATTTACAGTGAAGAAGATATCGACATTGGTATTTTTCCAGAGCCACGTGTAAGTCTTAAGCCACTATACGACTCTAAACCATTATTAGAATTTATTGCAAAACATAAAGACGATCCTCATTATAATGGACAAATTGGACGCAAACTAGAAGGTAACAAAAAAGCATTTAAGTGGCAAGGTATAAAGTTTGCTCATAAAACTTTTGCTATTTTTGAAGAAGCAAAATGTCACGATAACGGTAAACTATTTTGGTTAGACGCTGATGTTCTTATGCATAATATGATCGATCATGCATGGTTAGATAAGTTATTACCAGACGACAAAGCAATTAGTTACTTAGGCCGACCATCAGAATATGATGAATGCGGACTAATGGGCTACAATCTTAATACACAGTTTGCAAAAGACTTTCTTACAAAGTTTGAAAATGAATACTTAGGTGGACTAGAACATCTAAGAGAAACACATGATAGTTGGGTATTCTTTCAACTACGATTAGGATTTGAAGATCAAACTCCTTTCCATAATTTAAATCCAGCACCAAAAGATGGCAAAAGTCCTTTCAACAACAGTGGCATTAATAGTCATATGGTACATACAAAAGGCAAAAGTAAAGAACGTTTACAACAGAAATTTCTAAAAAGATTTGCTTTAGCAAAAGCAAGAGAAGAACGAGCATTGCATGGAACTTGAACCTCACCTAGGCGGACACCAAGGTAAAACACATACTGACGAAGGAACACTTCGCTGGGCAATAGATAAATTAAATGTAAAATCAATGTTAGATGTAGGCTGTGGTCCAGGCGGAATGGTTGAACTTGCAAACAGTTTAGGTGTAGATGCTTACGGAGTTGATGGCGATTATACTATTGAACGTTATAATAACGATAAGTTTATTATACACGATTTTACAAATGGTCCTGCACCTGTCGGAGGAACATATGATTTAGCATGGAGCGTTGAGTTTGTTGAACATGTGTACGAAGAATATATTCCTAATTACATACAAGCAATGCAGAAGTGCAAATTTTTAATTATGACGTATGCTCCAGTTGGGCACGGCGGACATCATCATGTAAATGAAAATACACAAGAGTATTGGATTCAAACAATGTCTGACTATGGGTTTATATATCTTAAAGACTCAAGCGAAGAAATGCGTAGACATTCGACTATGGGTACAAAAAAGAAACACAGATTTTTAGCACGTACAGGATTACTTTTTAAAAATGAACGTAGTAGCAATTAAAGAATTATTGTGGAGTTGGCATCCTTTACCGACTACTTGGAATGTTGTTCCATATGCAGATAAAGACACTATCCAAAATGCAGATGTACTTGTACAAACTAATCAATCTGGAAGTAAGAAAGAACGTAAACTAGGGCACATATATAACTATGTTAGAGATAGCGGGAAGCCTTACATTGTAGCAGAAAGTGCAGTGTTTAGAAAAAACATGCCTGATCCAGATCCAGGTAAGCCGGGCAAGTCGTATCATAGATTCAGTTGGACAAGTTATTTTAGAGACGAAGGTGACTATTGTAATGCAAATAGCCCTAGTGATAGATGGGAACAAATTAAAAAAGATCAAAACTTAATTGTTAAAGATTGGCGCAGTAGAGGCGATTATGTATTAGTAATGTTACAACGTCCAGGAGACAGTAGCCTTGTAAAACTAATAGCAAAGCATGGATCATATGAAAACTTTGTTACCTTTACATTAAATGAAATTAAAAATATACTGATAGACCTATAAAGGTACGTATGCATCCATCACGCATTGATAGACAAAGGGCAATACTACAAAACTTTGATGTACAGGTAAGTGATAACCTACAAGGTGCAGGATTACTTTCAGGAGGAGCAGGACTACAGGCAGACTTTGATAATGCTTGGTGTGTAGTAGGATTTAATTCAAACGGACTTACTGAAAGTATTATGGAAGGTATTCCAACATTTAGTATGTGTCCTAGTTCAATGGCATGGGATTGTAGTAACAAAGATTTAGCAAACATTGAAAACCCAGAAATGTTTGAAAGACAACAATGGTTAAATAATTTAGCATACTGTCAATGGCGTGAAGATGAATGCCTTGCAGGATTGCCGTGGGAACATTTAAGGAAAAAATATGCCTAAAAATAAATTTGCAGATATGACAGTACATCCTAATAGTGCTAAACTTAGTGCTGGCAACTTTAAAGTAGAAAAGAGTGCTTGGCACAAAGGAGATTTAAATTATTTTCCTGCCAAAAAAGAACAGTTTGCAGACTTAGATGCAATGGCAAAAGAATTTATATTTAAAGGATCAGGACCAAGTACACCAATGTTTGGTGATAGTGACAGTGTAGTTACAATGGGTAGTTGTTTTGCAGATAGGTTACGTACTTGGTTAAATGCAAATGGTAAAGGTACAAGTTATATTAATGTACCCGAAGGACTAAACAATAGTTTTGCTGTAAGACAATACTTAGAATGGGCTCTTACAGGTGACAGAAGTACTGATGCATATTGGTATGATAACGATAAAACATTAGGTGCATTCCAATGGCAACCAGACCAAGAACAGCAAAAACTATTACAACATTTCAAAGATGTTAGTGCAGTTGTTGTTACTTTTGGACTAGGCGAAGTATGGAAAGATGTAGAAACAAATAATGTATTTTGGAGAGGCGTACCTGCAAAAAGTTATGATCCTGCAAAACATAAATGTGTATCTAGTACAGTACAAGAAAATGTTGACAACATGAAACGTATTGTAGAACTAATCAAAACGTATGCAGGTGCAGATAAAACTGTTATCTTTACATTAAGTCCAGTACCTCTTAATGCTACTTTTAGTGATAGACCAACTATGGTAAGTGACTGTGTTAGTAAAAGTATTTTACGTGTAAGTTTAGATCAATTCTTCAGTGAAAACAAACATAATAATATATACTATTGGCCAAGTTTTGAAATGGTACGTTGGGTAGGCGCACATACAGACATACCTACATTGTTTGAAGATAATACAACAAGACATGTCAATAATGATATTGTAAAAATTATTATTGAAAATTTTGTTGCTAAATTTTTTAAGTAAACAAACTATCTAAGTAACTTTGTTCTATTGCTTTATCTTCTTTAAAGTATAAATTTATAACATCATATAGTTTATTTGACTCTTTAAACTTAGTTGCAACGCTATGACTGCCGTGTGTAACTAACTTATTAATGTTGTTATCATTAGGAATTAGATCCATATGTTTTGTTTCAGAGCCCTTATGTCCAGTAATAAATGTGTAATCTGTCCATGGTACAAATTTTAGATGCTGATGTTTATATTTTTTAATATCTTTCCTATACCTATGCCAACGCTTCTCCCAAGGAACAATTATAGGATCAATACTGTACTGTGGAGCAAATCCTAGTACTTTGTCAACGTTATGTAATAAACTAAAAATTGTTGCATTGAATGCACCCATACTATTACCAATAGTATAAACTTTATCAGTTTTTATATGCTTAATAATTTCTTTATGATCAATATTATTAAACCAACTTCTTGTTTCATCAAGAACCCATATAACATTATAACCGTGATTTTTTAAATTATAAAATTCTAAGTTTGTGCCTTGTAGTGTATTTCCTATACCACTAAAACTAATAACAGTATGCTTACTACCTGTGTATAAACTTTTGATTTGTGCCATATTACTATTTACCGATTAACTGCGTACATAAATATCTACATGGACGTAGTATTAGTAACAGGTGGGTTTGACCCTTTACACTCAGGACATATTGAGTATTTCAAAGAAGCAAAGAAACTAGGTGATAAACTTATTGTTGGATTAAATAGTGACGAATGGCTTACACGCAAAAAAGGTAGACCTTTTATGCCATTTAAAGATAGGCTTGCAATCCTACAAGAATTAAAAATTGTAGATACGGTTATAAGTTTTGACGATAGTGATGATAGTGCATGTGGAGCAATTTACAAAACACTAGCAACACATGGTAATATTAAAGTTATATTTGCTAATGGTGGTGATAGAACAAATGCAAACATTCCAGAAATGAGTACATACGGTAGTATGCCATATGTCGATTTTGTATTTGGTGTCGGCGGTGAAAACAAAATGAATTCAAGTAGTTGGATACTTGACGAATGGAAAACGCAAAAGACAGAACGCCAATGGGGGTATTGGAGAGTTTTAGATCATAAACCTGAACAAGGATATAAAGTAAAAGAACTTGTAATTTATCCTGGAAAAAGTTTAAGCGATCAAAAACATTTTAAACGTTCAGAGCAATGGATTATGCTAGAAGGTAAAGTACAAATGGATACAGAATGGAACAGTATATCTGACTCAAAACTACTAGTACCTCATGGTATGCCATATGAAATAGATAAAGAAGTTTGGCATAAGCCTTCTAATCCAGGAACAGAAAATGCCCACATTCTCGAACTACAATGGGGTAGTGAATGTATTGAAGAAGATATAGAACGGAGAGATTAATGAATTGGTTAATAATTGTAGTATTTGCAATGACTATGCAAGATATTGACGGAGGTAGAGATATGTATGTCTTTACTGAACCAACATATGCATCAAAAGAATTATGTGAAGCAGATATAATCGATCCAAAAGTTTATCCAGGACTAATACAAAAATTAGTTTTAGAGTATAAAACAGTAAAGAAGATTGAAGCAGTAGTTTGTGTAGAAGAAAATGAATTGAAACAAACACTAAGGGGAGGAACAAGCACATGAAAGTATTTGTAGGCTATGACACAAGAGAAGATATTGCCTATCAAGTTTGCAAGCATAGTATCTTAACTAAACAACCAGATGCAGATGTACGACCATTAAAACAACAAGAATTAAGAGAAGCAGGCTGGTATAATAGGCCTATTGATAAACTAGCCTCAACAGAATTTACATTCACCCGTTTCCTTATACCTGAACTTACTAACTTTAAAGGTTGGGCAGTGTTTATGGATTGTGATATGATACTCACAACAGATATCAAAGAATTGTTTGATCAAGCAGATGACAAGTATGCTGTAATGTGTGTACAACATGATTACAAAGTTAAAGAAGAATTTAAAATGGATGGACAGAAGCAAACTATCTATCCACGCAAGAACTGGTCAAGTGTAATGTTGTTTAACTGCGGACATCCTAGCAATGCTAACCTTACACAAGACTTAGTAAACAGTCCAGAAATAAACGGTGCGTACTTGCATCGCTTTAGTTGGTTGAAGGACGAAGAAGTCGGTGAACTAGATCATACTTGGAATTATCTAGTTGGAGTTTATGACGATATCGAAAAACCAAAATTAATACATTATACAGAAGGAGGACCGTGGTTCGAAAATTACAGGAACTGCGAGTTTCATGAATTATGGAAGAAAGAACTAAAATCAATGATGGAAGTGTAGTTAATCATTTAGCGATTGATCCACACGACGGCATAGTATTATGTTGGCAACAAGGAACAAAAGCACACTGGTTAGATGGATGGAAACAATTACGTAACTGGCCTGTAGATAGACCAGTAGCATTTAGAGGTATGACTGGTCGTAAAACTGTTGCTGAATGTGAAAAGACAGGACGTGATTATTTTTATATTGACACAGGTTACTTAGGTAATAGACAAAAACGTAAAATATATCACCGTGTAGTATTAAATGGTATGCAACATAGTCACTTTGTTGAAGTACCAGACGACCGTTGGAAAAAATTAGATTACGATAGTAAGACAATGAACATTAATTTTCCAGGCTGGAAAAGAGATGGCAAAGCAATACTAGTTGTTACACCTAGCGAAAAACCATGTAAGTTTTATGGAATTAAAAGAGATGACTGGGTTAATGAAACTGTACAAACACTAAAAGAAAATACAGATCGTCCTATTATAATTAGAGATAAAGGATTGCGTAGAGAACGTATCGGTGACGGTAGTTTATATAATCAGTTAGACGAAGATAATATTTTTGCTGTAGTAACTTATAATAGTATTGCGGCAACAGAAGCAGTAGGATATGGTGTCCCTGCATTTACATCAGCACCAGGTGCGGCAGATATGTTGTGTGAAAAAGACTTTACTAAGATTGAGTCTCCACGTTACGAAGATGATTATACAGTTCGTAAATGGCAACATTGGTTAGCCTACTGTCAATTTAGAGTTGAAGAAATGTCAAACGGTACTGCTTTAGAAACAATAGAAAAGTGGGACATACGATGAGTCAGTTATCAGTTGCATCATACTTAATGGGCATTCCACCAGGTAATTCAAATCCTGAAAAACCTAAAATTATTCATAACTTTATTAAAGGTGTAAATGCATGTGGAGATAAAGGTGCAGTTGTTACAGGGTGGCATCCTATGAATACTGATGTTGGTGTTATACAAGGCTTTGTACATGCTAATAGTAAAAATAGTAGACACTTACGTTTACGTAAAGGTGTATTTGATAACCAAGTTAATAGAGGCAAGCGTTGTATGATTGTTGATGCTAACTTGTTTTTAGCATATGATAAAGGAAACAAACACGGTTATTTACGATATAGTTATGATGGTATTTTTCCTACTACTGGAGAATATTGTTATGATAGTCCTGATCCTGCACGTTGGAGGAAGTTACAAACTCAACTAGGAATAAGAGTGAAACCTTGGAATCTTGACAACGGACCTACTGTTTTGATTTGTTGTCAGCGTGATGGCGGCTGGAGTATGGACAAACAAGATGTTGTTCCTTGGTTAGTAAAAACAATAAATGAAATTAGGCATCATACTGATAGGCAGATTATTATTAGATTTCATCCAGGTGATAAGAAACAAAGAGATCATGTAAGGAATTTAGCACGTTATAAGATTTCTAAGATACGTATAAGTTCAAATGAAAATATTATGCAAGACTTTGCACTTGCTAAATGCGTAATTAATTATAATAGTAGTCCTGCTATAGTAAGTGCTATTGAAGGCATACCGACTATACAATTGGATGCAGAAAGAAGTCAAGCCAAAGGAGTAGTTCATACTAACTTCGAGGCAATTGAAAATCCACAAATGTTTGATAGAGATCCGTGGTTACATAAATTAGCACAGTGCCATTGGACATTAGACGAATTAGCAACAGGGGAAGCCTGGCGTCATATGCGTAGATGGGCAGTAAAGGAATAATATGAAAATTACAGCAGTAACAACATTTCATGCAGAAGGTATGTTGACATACGGTCAAAGATTAATAGATAGTTGGCAAGAGCGTGTAGATCCAAAAATTAAATTAATAGTATACGCAGAAGACTGTGAACCACAAACAAATGGTACTAACGTAGAAGTATTAGATGCTAAGTTTGTTTTAACAAAACTAAATGCATTTAAAGAGCGTTGGGCTAATGTGCCTAAAGCAAATGGCAAATGTCCTTGGCCAGAAAAACGTCCAAGAGATCATCATAAAGAATTTAAATGGGACGCAGTTAGATTTGCTAACAAAGTATATGCTGTATTTGATGCATGTGAAGAAGAAGGTAGTGACTGGGTAGTATGGGTTGACGGAGATACATTTGTTCATAGTGATTGGAGTTACGATCAGTTTAGTAACCTATTGCCTAAAGAAAGTTGGTTAACATATGTTGGTAGAGGTCAAGGATCGCAAACATGGCCCGAGTGTGGCTTCTATGGACTTAACCTAACTGACAAACAATGTCGTAAGTTCCTAGCAGACTTTGAAGAAGCATACGAAGATGCTGAAGGACCTAATGGTATATTTAAACTTGCTGAATGGCACGACAGTTATGTATTTGGAGATATACTGAACAAACATAAAAATTATAATCCAAGAGTACTAGATTATAGTGCAACAATTTATGTCAAGACTGCCAAGACAGGCGGTGGCGGACATCCATTAATTAATACTGAATTAGGTAGATGGATTGATCACATGAAAGGTGGTCGTAAACACGACGGTCATAGTAAGCGTAAAGACTTAATGAGCCATCGGAAAGAAGCATACTGGAATGAAATTTAGTCTTTGGACTGATCATGGCGCACTTAATAGCAAGCCTATTTTTTCTGCTTTTGAGCGGAGTCTTTTGGACCGTAAGCATACTGTTGTATATAATGATAATGACGCCGATGTTAATGTTATTTGGAGTGTACTATGGAACGGCAGAATGGCTCCAAATCAAAGGATTTGGGAGCAGAAAAAACCAACAATAGTATTAGAAGTTGGTGGTATAAAAAGAGGAACAACATGGAAAGTAGGACTTAATGGGATCAACCGAGATGCTTATTTTGGTCCTAGTGGCAACGATAATGCTCGTGCTAATGAACTAGGACTTAAATTAAAACCTTGGAAATATGATGGTGAATACATCTTAATAGCAGGCCAACACGAAAAAAGTTTACAATGGGAAGGCATGCAACCAATGAGTCAGTGGGTTATGGATACAATACAGACTATTAGAGCCCAAACGAAACGTCCTATTATATTTAGACCACACCCACGCTGTCCATTACCTGCCATTGAACACGAATTTAAAGACGTAAAAAGACAAGAACCCTTACAAATTAAAGGGTCATATGATGATTTTGACATGCAATTTAATAACATATGGGCTACAGTTAGTTGGTCAAGTAACCCTGGTATACATAGTATAATTAACGGTGTACCGGCATTCACAGGTCCAAGTAGTCTTGCATTTGATGTTGCAGAACAAAATCTACGTAACATTGAGAATCCTTTATACGGTGATAGAACACAATGGCTCAACGACTACGCACATACTGAATACACAGTAGAAGAAATTTCTAAAGGAATCCCACTTAAACACTTGACTTCTAAGTTATAATATAGTATAATGTAAGCATGAAGTTAGAAACAGTTGAAGATTATCTTGAAGTTCTTGCAGGACTACAAAGTAATCATAAGATAAAAATAGATAACGCTGACTGTACAATTATGTATAGTATTGCACGACAAGTTTTTAGAGGTAAGGCTTTTACAGACAGGCAACTTGATGTTGTTTGCTTAAAGTTAAATTACTATAGTGATCAGTTTACTGATTTAGGTTATACAAATTTACAGCAAGTTTTAAACATGCAAGTTACACGTACTCCGCTACGTAATGTTGATAGATCACAATGGATTAAAATTGTAGACGAACCTAAAACAAATAGGCCTTTGTTTACATCGCAAATGGGCAGACGTAAGCCGAAACCAGATAATGAACTTGCTAAAAATTCACATATTGCTATTAGATTTCCTTTTAGCAAAAAAGTAATTTTAATGATTGAAAAACTTGCACACTTGCATCGAAAAGGTTATTATCATGAAAAAGGATCGCATATTCATTACTTTAAAATTACAGAAAATGCTGTCTATGATATTGTAACTACATTTAAAAACAAGAACTATGATATAGACAAAGAACTTTTAGATTATACAGAACAAGTAAATGATATCTTAGATAATAAGGAAAAATATGTTCCAGGAGTATATAACTTTGAATTAAAAAATACACCAGAATCTTTGAATAAAGCGGTAACAGATCATTTAGGTGAACTGACAGTTAATAATGTACACTTATATAAAGATAGAAGTTTACTATATGGTTTAGATCATTTTGACGAAATACATGACTATATTAATCAAACATCTGTACTAACACAACGTATTATTAATAGAACAGAGCCTAGTGTATTCATTTCAAAAAACGAATGGTCGTTAGATGCTGTTATATCGTCAATAGTTGAATTAAAAAGATTTCCATTACTAATTGTTATTCCTGAAAATAATCCTTTAGATTTTCTTTCTTACACATATCAAAGTTTTAAGGGATTTGTACGAAGAGATAAAATTAGCACTATGTTTAGATTAGATAATAAGACAGATGAAAACTTTAACGACTATATTAAAACAAATAATCTTAATAATAAACTAGACAAAGACACAGAAGTAGTGTATATTAGTAGTAGTAAAAAGTTTCCTAAACCACTTTTTGAATCAGACTGGCAACCAGAATCAGTACTGCTTTTAGAAAGTGTTAGAAATCCTAGACTAGATCCTTACTTTATTAGAGATTTAGTTATTCATTATGACGAAGTAGAATCGCAAATGGGATCTTACAGGAATAATATTTTGCCAGGATCAATACAAAAAATATGAGTACATGTAAACTAATAATTGAAGATGAAGTAAACATCAAACTAGAAGGTCTTGATGTAGACATTCGTCGCAAACTTAGTAATGCACTAAAGTTTGAAGTTCCGTATGCACGTTATATGCCGCAGTATAAACTAGGACGCTGGGACGGAAAAGTTGCATTCTTTGGTTTAGGTGGTACAGGTTACGTAAATCACCTTGATACTATTAGTCAAGTACTTGCAAAATACAATGTTGAAATAGTTGACATACAAGATAACAGGCATCCAATCCAATTAGATTTTAATCCGGTAAGTGAACGCTATTGGGCAGACCAAGGTGTATGCTGGCCGGAAGGACACCCTGCAGAAGGTGAAGAAATTATTCTGCGAGATTACCAAGTTGAAGCAATCAACAACTTTATTTCTAACCCACAAAGTCTACAACAGATTGCAACAGGCGCAGGCAAAACGATTACAACTGCTACGTTATCACACATAAGTGAACCGTATGGGCGTAGTATTGTAATTGTACCTAATAAGTCCTTAGTAGAGCAAACAGAAGAAGACTATATTAATTGTGGATTAGACGTAGGGGTTTATTTCGGCGACAGAAAGCAGTTAGGTAAGACTCACACTATTTGCACTTGGCAGAGTTTGAATATACTCGACAAGAAGCATAAGGATGGCGCGGCAGTATTGTCGTTAGCAGAATTCCTAGAAGGTGTAAGCACTATTATTGTTGACGAAGTACACCAAGCCAAAGCAGAAGTTCTTAAGAACCTACTCACTCGCAACCTACGAAATGCTCCTATCCGTTGGGGACTAACTGGCACAGTTCCAAAAGAAAAGTTTGAATTTGAAAGTATTCATGCTAGTCTAGGACCAGTTATAGGACAGATAAGTGCTAAAGAATTACAAGACAAAGGTGTGTTATCAGAATGTCATGTTAATGTAGTACAACTAATTGATACACAAGCACATAGTGGTTACCAAGAAGAATTAAAATATCTTGTTACTAATCAAGCAAGAATAGAATACATAGCAAGTTTATTAAACAAAGTAAAACAATCAGGCAATACTCTAATCCTAGTAGATAGGATTAGTGCAGGCGAAATGTTAGCAGAACTAATACCAGATAGTACATTTGTAAGTGGTTCTGTTAAAGTAAAAGACAGAAAAGAAACATATGACACAATACGTGAAGGAACTAATGAAGTCATCATTGCAACTTATGGAGTTGCGGCTGTAGGACTTAACATACCAAGAATTTTTAATCTTGTTCTTCTTGAACCTGGTAAAAGTTTTGTTCGTGTAATTCAAAGTATTGGTCGAGGCGTTAGAAAGGCAAAGGACAAAGACTTCGTGCAAATATGGGATCTTACATCGACATGTAAGTATGCGAAGCGGCACCTTACCCAGCGTAAAAAGTTTTATAAGGAAGCCCAATACCCATTCACAATAGAAAAAGTGGATTGGAATTAATTAAACTATGAGAATATTAACGTTAGAAAATCAGACTTATCATTTAGATAAAGTTCCTGATGAAATAGAGGAAGACATTAGATTTAGTGTACTGGATAACAGTGATCCTAAAAACCCTGATTTCTTTTTTGTTCCTTTAATTTTCCTAGAATCATTTAGTGCGCCTGCAATGGTACTTGACATTGGAGGTCAAGAAATCACTATGCCGTTAGATTGGTGTATAGCAGTTGGCGACAGTGAATCAGGAAATGACTTAGAAGTATTACCTTTAACAAGTTTGAATGATAGAGGATTTGAAGCATTTCTTTTCAATCCTTTAACAAGTTATACAACTAGTTTTACAGAAGTAAAAATTGTAAACTTTTATAATGATGTTAAATGGTATTTTCCAAAAATGAAAAACGGGCAATTACTTAGTGTACCAATAAAAGATGGTAATGATCCTAAGTGTGCGTTTTTCGTAAAAGACATTAGTCGACAAAGTGAATTAATCGACTATGCGGCATTGCTTTAAGGAGGTAACAATGAAAGCAGGAAAGATATGGGGTCAGACAGAATTGATCCACGCAAACGGTGTACTAGAGTTTCATCGCATTGAATACAAGGCTGGATTCAAATGTTCAGAACATGAACACCAATTTAAATGGAATGGTTTTTATGTAGAGTCAGGAAAGATGCTTGTACGTGTATGGCAAGACGACCAAGGACTAGTTGATGAAACTATTCTTAATGCAGGTGACTTTACACAAGTTAAACCTGGTAAGATTCATCAGTTTGAAGGACTTGAAGACGGTGTAGCATTTGAGTTATACTGGGCTGAGTTTAATCATAACGATATTGTAAGACGAACAAGCGGCACATCAGTTAAAAAATAATAAACATCAAACAAAATATGTTATGGCCCGCAGTAGTCCTAGAAATGGAAATGCCAGATTACGACAAGATCAAAAAAGAACTTGTAGAATATATCAAAACATGTAAAGTTGAAGAAATCAATTTGAAGCACGGTATAGGACCTCATGAGCAAAGACACAAAAAGTTTTTGGAAGAAAGTTATCCAACGTTGTTTGCTAATAATGATAATGAAACATTTAATAAAGTAAAAGACTTTTGTATGCAAATGACATTAGAAGTTGCTCAAGGTATTAATAAAGATCATACAGATACTAGTGATTGGATTATACGTCCTACAGATAGTTGGTATCATATAACTAAAGATAAAGGTTACCATGATATACATACTCATTCTCTAAGTCCATGGTGTGGAATCTTTTATGTTGATAAAGGAGATTCTAATAACGAAACACAAAACGGTATAAATCGATTCTATAATGATAAGGAGTTTCCTATACTAGGAGTAGGTAATGCTTATTACGGAGATTACTTTGACGTTGATATCGAAGATGGAAAACTTGTTGTGTTCCCAGGTAACTTAGGTCATTCAGCATTACCCTATTATGGTGATAAAGATAGAATTGTAATAAGTTTTAATACTGAAATCATAGATAAGAAATCATTGGATGAAAGAAAATAAACTACATCAATGGATCGCTGATTGGGTTGAGCAGTTAGACAAAAATAAAAAATGTCCTTATGCAAAACCAACATTTGATAAAAACAAAATGAAAGCAGTTATGTTAAATAGCATTGACGCTTACCATTTCTGGTCAAGTGTATCTAATGAAGCAGAACAGTTTGACGACACTTACGATGTTGTTATTATAGCAATGGAAACAGATGAAACTATAATTACCCCACAGCAAATGCAAGGCGGTGTAGATAGTTTTAACGCCGGCTATAATAATAGAAATATAGATTTGTGGTGTTTGAATCTATATAACGATGTATACACAATGGTATTAATCCAACGTGTAACTAAACTAGACGATGCAAGTAAGGCATTTGAAAAGAAAGATTATTACAAAAATCAACATCCTTACATGTATAATAAACACATAGTAACAAGAAGAAACATGAGAAAACGGTTGACAAAAACCTAAATACCTTATATAATATTAACAATATAGACATCCACGTCTAAAACTCGGAGAGATTAAAAATGGAACTAAAATACGAAGATGCAAGCATTTCAGAACTTATTAAAGAAAGGCTGGAAGACGCTGGCATGAGATATTGGGCTAATGATAATATTAGTTCAGTACTAGAAGAAGGCGATAAAGAAAAACTAATTCAAGAAGCAATCCCCGCTTTTGAAAACGTGCTACAAAAATTATTGATAGATACTAAGACAGATCCTAACAGTCAAGATACTGCAAGGCGTATGGCAAAGATGTATATCAATGAGATTATGTCTGGTCGTTATGATCCTATGCCTAACCCAAGTGCATTTCCTAACTATATCGAAAATGGTTATGAAGGCATGTTAGTTGTGCGTAGTGAACTTACAAGTTTATGTTCACATCATCATCAGACAGTAAAAGGTGTAGCATACATTGGTATAATTGCAGGACCTAAACTATTAGGACTTAGCAAGTATACAAGAATTGCACAGTGGTGTGCGATGAGAGGTACCTTACAAGAAGAACTTAATGTTATGATTGCAAATGAAATGCAAAAGCAAACAGGTAGTGAACACGTAGGAGTATACGTTCAAGCAACACACGGCTGTTGTGAGAATAGAGGCATTAAGGCACACAGTAGTTTAACACAGACTACAGTGTTGCGTGGTGCATTCAAAGACGATCCGGCAACGAAGAAAGAGTTTATCGATAACGTTAAACTACAACAATCATTTGCTTGCGGGAACTAATTAACTAAAAGGAGAACATATATGTTCACAAAACTACTAGAAGGTGTTGATAAAACACTCGTAAGAAATCTAGTTATTTTACACACGTTAGTAATTGCTGTGTCAAATTATCTAGTAACCATTAGGTTTGATCTATTCCCAGGTGCAGAACTGCCCTTGTTTGGATCATTTCCTTTAGCGGCGGCGGCGTTTACATTTCCGATCGTTGTCGTAGCAACTGACTTGACAGTCCGTCTTGTTGGTAAAGAAGCAGGAAGAGCAGTCGTAGCGATGGCTATTATTCCGGCTATCGTTGCATCGGTACTTGTGCTATTAGCACTAGGTGACGAACATGCCTACAGAGTAGGACTAGCATCTGGTACTGCATATGCAGTAGGTACAATGCTTGACGTATATGTATTCCAACATATTCGTGAACGTTACACACAAGCATGGTGGGCGGCACCAGCAATTTCAACTATTGTAGCCAACATCATTGATACATATGCATTCTTCTACACAGCATTTTATCCTGCGCCATGGGTTGGACCAGTAGCATTCAACAATACATTAACAAAAATTGTTGTAGGCTTAATTGTGTTCCTTCCAGCATATGGATTGTTACTTTCATTCTTAAAAAATAAGTTTGGTGTTGACGCACTTGTACTTAAAGACGAAGTAAAGCCAAAAGCAAAAGCAAAGGCTAAAAAGAAAGCAACAAAAAAATAATGCTTTACACCGAGTCGTATGTAAAGCAACTACAAGGTGTTCATAGTTATGAACACAGACCTTCGGGTTTTGGCGCCAACACAAAGAAGTTAGGACAGTTTCATTACTACTTTGAAAAATGGTTTCCAGATAGTTTGTTAGACTACGGCTGTGGTAAGGGATGGATTTTAAAATCGCTACAGGAAACGTATCCTACTTGTAATATGGTAGGATACGATCCTGCGGTTTTAGAATATAAACAAGTACCCAATAAAGAATTTGACTGTGTGTTTTGTATAGATGTATTAGAACACATAGAACCAACATGCATAATAGATGTACTACAACATATAAACCAATTATCGTCAAAGTATATATGGCTAAGGATAGATACATTGCCTGCTAGAAAAAGATTACCTGATGGCAGGAATGCACATTTAATAGTAGAACAACCGCCTTACTGGTTAGACTTAATAGACAAGCACATCAAAGGTACAGTTGTTTACAAAACATTTGGAAAGAAATCTAAACTTGACATCGCAATCGAAAAATAAAATGATACCAGGAGAAGCATTAATATACACTAGGGCAGACGGAGTTGTATATGCACAGTATAGAGATCCTCCACATAACAATATTCCAAGATGGGTCATAGGTGGAGACCCCGGAGGTGTAGCAAGAGCACAAGGCGAATTATTTGATTATTTAGAATGGCAGGATTTATGCAAACTGTCAATGTCTAATCCTACACTAAAAAAATTAATGGATAAGTTAATTAACACCTACTATATTGCTAAGGAGGAAAATCAATGAAATATGTTATCGATATAGATGGAACTATTTGTAAGGAAGTAATTATTCCTGACAGCGGCGGTAAGAAGGATTATGCAAATCATATTCCTATGCCAGAACGCATTGCAAAAGTAAATGCATTATATGATGCAGGACATACAATCAAATACATGACTGCAAGAGGTTGTGTAAGTGGAGTAGACTACTACAACTTAACAAACAATCAATTAGTTAAATGGGGTGCTAAGTTTCACGAACTAAGTGTAGGACAAAAAGAAAACTACGATATATGGATTGACGATAAAGCGTTTTGGAGTGAAAACTTTTTTAGAGAAACAGGAGAATCATATGAGTAAATTTATTGCGGCAATGGACCATAGCGGAGGCTCAACAGGAGGAGTACTTGAACGTTACGGTTGTGAATATACAGAAGATAACAAAATGGACCTTGTACATGAGATGAGGTTGCGTATGATCAATAGTCCAAAGTTCACAAGTGATAATATTTGGGCGGCAATTTTATATAAGGATAGTGTTGAACGAGGTGCAGTAGATGTGCTTGCAACAAAGGGAATTCATTCTATTTTAAAAGTTGATAGTGGGTGTCATATGAACGGTTTGCTTAAAGACTTTCCATTAGATGATATGATTGATTATGCCTTAGCAAAAGGATGTACAGGAACTAAGATGCGTAGCATTATAAAGACTCCTAATATAATGAATGCAGTATTAGATCAACAATTTGAATTAGCAACAGTTATATCTGCGGCAGGACTAATGCCAATTGTCGAACCTGAAATTCCAATTGAGCATGAAATGAAAACAATGATAGAAGAAATGATTGCACGAGAATTACAAAATAGATTAGATAGATTTGAAGGCAAGTGTATTTTAAAACTTACATTACCTGAAACGCCTAATCTATATTTGAGACTATCACAACATCCTAATGTTGATAAAGTAGTTGGCCTAAGTGGCGGATATAGTACAGTTGAAGCATGTAATAGACTTGCTTTGCAAGAAAATATGACTGCTAGTTTTAGTCGTGCATTAAGTGAGGGGTTATTTGTTAATCAAACAGATGAAGAGTTTAACCAAAGGATTAGTGAAAACATTAAAGCAATTACAATAGCAAGCGAATAAATTATGGCATACAGAACAGAAGCAAAATTATTTCAAGACGGTGACTTTACAAGTCATGCAGGATTACCTTTAAAATGGAAATTAGAATGTGATGCTATTCGTCCAAGTGAATGGAAAACAATAGCAAAGATGATTATGGATTATCAAATAGGTCCTTTTTATAAAGCAGAAGGAATACCTAGAGGTGGTGTAGCATTAGGTGATGCACTAAATGAATATGCAAGTGGTAATCCAAAAGATCCTATTCTAATTGCAGATGATGTATACACTACTGGTACAAGTTTTCGTGAATACATTGATACATTTCATAAAGACAAGTTTGTATATAAATGGTGTGTCTTTGCTCGCAAGCAACCTGACAATGAAGTTAAAGCATTGTTTACTATGCCGGAGCCACGTAAATGAAAGTAAGTATCAACGAAATAGGCGGCGAAGTTGCTAAACAAGATGAACGATATGTTGTAAAAGATAACACAACACTAAAGAATTTAGTAGTAAGTAGTACTAGATTACAATCACGAAAATCAACATCAGGCCATAAGCATGAAGGCCAAGAAGAAGTATATTACTTTATTGAAGGTACTGGTAAGATGGAACTAGACAACGAAATGATTAAAGTTGAGCCAGGCGATGTTGTATTAATTGAAGACGGAGTATTCCATAGAGTACACGCCGGCATGCACGAAGAACTTTACTTTGTATGTGTGTTTGATGGAAGGAGATCACATTGAGAATTATTGCAGGTCCATGTCAACATGAGACGCTAGAACAAAGTTTAGAAACAGCAAAGCATTGTGCTGAAGTTTGTAGTAAACATAATATTGAATATATTTTTAAAGCAAGTTTTGACAAAGCAAATCGTAGTAGTGACCAAGGTGTAAGAGGTGTTGGACTACAAACTACTATGGAAGACTTTCGTGCGATTAAAGAACAAGTAGATTGTAAAACTATTACAGATGTGCATAACCAAAATGAAATATTAAAAATTGCGGCATACTATAATGATGCTGTAGATGTTTTACAAATACCTGCGTTCTTATGTAGACAAACTGATCTCATAAAGGCGGCTTGTCGCACAGGCAAGATAGTAAATATAAAGAAGGGACAATTTCTTGCTCCCTGGGATGTCAATGGTATACTAAGCAAGTGTGCTGACGCTAAAGAGATATGGATTACTGAGAGAGGAACTAGTTTTGGTTACAATAGCCTTGTGGTCGACTATACTGGTCTTATGTATATGCTCGATAATGTTGACGCTGATATCGTTTTCGATGTTACACACTCTGTCCAAAAACCCGGAGGACTTGGAACTAGTTCAGGTGGTAATAGGGATTACGTTCCTGGGTTGGCTCGTAGCGGGTCTGCTCTTGGGATCAGTTCCTTCTTCATTGAAGTACACCCATTGCCTGATCAGTCCCCAAGTGACGGGCCGAATATGTTACGACTAGATGATTTTGAGGAGGTAGTAAATGACATCGTCCGCTATTCTTATACCCGCTAGATACGGAAGCACACGATTCGAAGGCAAACCGTTGTGTATGTTGGACAACGTTCCTATGATAAAACGTGTGTATGACGCTTGTATTGCGTCTAAGATACCAACATACGTGCTTACTGATGACATACGTATCTTTAGTTTGTTTGGTTCTAACAAGTGTTGGATTGAAGAAGAACAAATAGCACCATATGCAAACGGTACTGAACGATGCGTTGGCGCTGTAACAAAGTGGGATGAACTAAAACAATACGATCAGTTCATTAACGTACAAGGTGATATGCCAGATGTTACACTACAAATGATAGAACGTTGTGTTGAGTGGTTGAAGTATTATCCTATCAGTACAGTATGGACAGACATGCCAGAAGAAATGCAAAACAATCCTGACTCAGTTAAAATGGTTAGAGCAGGTGACCAAGCCCTTTGGTTTGGTAGAGGAATGACTGGCTACGGAGATTGGCACTTAGGTATATACGGATATAAACGAGAAGCATTAGAACTATACAGTGGTTTAGAAGTTACACAAGAAGAAGAAGTTGAAAAACTAGAGCAGTTACGTTGGCTAAAAAATGGTTGGCAAATAGGCTGTAGTAGTGTACAATTTAATGGTACAGAAATTAATTCACCAGAGGACGTCGATATATGGCACAATCAAAACTCCCAATAAAAGATATACTAGCCGCTATAGATATGGGCGGTAAAAGTGTATGGGATGAGTTTACTGAAGAAGAACGTAAAACTGTGTCATTTTGGCTTCTTAATCGTTATATAAGCGCCGTACAAGGGTCTACAGACGATCAAGCACTAGCATTGTTCAAAACAAATGAATACTATAATAAGAACTATATGGTAGCATCAAAGCACTTAAAACTTATGTGGCAACTGCTTTGTATATCAGGCAACACACAAAAGATTGAATATCATCCATGGATCGGATTTAAGAAAAAACCTACTAATAGTACAGCAGGAGCAATTAAATTATTTCAGCAACTGTATCCAAATATGAAACAAAATGAAATTGAAATGCTTGCAGGTATGCATACTAAAAAAGAACTAAAACAGATTGCAGAAGATTATAACATACAGGGCATAAAATTGTGAGTACACTTTACGCTGTAGGTTGTTCTCATACACGATACTGTTGGCCTACCTATGCAGACATATTAGGTCAAGAATATGATAGGTTTGAAAATTGGGGACAGTCAGGATTTGGTAACCTTGCTATCATGCACAGGGCATTAGAGATTGCAGAGCAAGCAGGACCAGATGATAAGATAATTGTACAGTGGACTTATCCAACTAGATTTGACTTTCATCGTAAAGGAGATGGTTGGTATCAAGGCGGAAACTTACAACATAACTTTGACCAAGTACAACAAACTATTAATAGATATTGCTATGACCCAGATAGTTATCAATGGCATACAGAAACTTATGTTAAACTTGTTAAACAATATCTTGATATGAACGTTGGAGACTTTCATATGATAGGTGCAGACTTTGATGTAACTGAGATAGTAGAGTTTCCTGACAGCAAAGAAGCACTACCACCATTATGGATTATGCATGATCTTGATATACCTCATAGAAAGTTTTTAAATGTACGACCAAGTAGGAATGCTATTCCTCGTAAAGAACAAGATGATCATTGGACACCTAGGCATCATTTAAAATATTTAGAACATGCGGGGTTTACAATTACAGATAAGATGTTACAATATGTTAATGAAGCAGAAAGTATATTAGATGAGATTACAGATTGGAAATGGATTAACCACACAATGGTTGAAAAAGGCTACACTGAAGGCGGCGACTATGGCAGATTCTAAACCATATGTTTGCAAGTATTGTGGTACAGGTTATACAAGAGAAAAAACACTTGCAGTACATATGTGTGAAAAGAAGAGACGTGCTTTACAAAAAGATGAAAAGAGAGTACAGTTAGGTTTGTATGCATTTCAAAGATTTTATGAAATGTCAATGTCAAGTAAGAATAAAAAAACATATCAAGAATTTTGTGACAGTCAATACTATAATGCATTTGTAAAGTTCGGCAGTTTTATAAGCAATGTAAAACCTTTATATCCTGAAAAGTATATTGACTACGTAGTAACAAGTGGAGTAAAACTAGATCATTGGTGCAAAGAAGAAATGTATGAAAAGTATGCGGTTGAACTTATTCGTAAAGAAGGTGTACAGACTGCACTAGAACGTAGTGTTATGACTATGATGGAATGGGCTGATGAACAAGAGCAAGCACCATGGAACCATTACTTCTATCATGTAAGTTTAAACAGAGCAGTATGGCATTTGAAGGATGGTAAGATTAGTCCTTGGCTAGTATTAAATTCAAAGTCAGGAAAAGAAATGTTAAGTAAATTTACTAACGAACAATTAGAATTAGTTTATCATGTAATGGATCCACAACATTGGGCCATGCGTTTTAAACGTAACCCAAAAGACGTCGAACTTGTAAAAGACGTTGTAAAAGAAAGTAATTTATGAATCTAATATATTATCCAAATGCTTTTTTAGATAAGCAAGTAAAAGTTTTTGATATAGAAAATCCACCTGTTGATCCTAAAGAACTAAAGGCTAACATGGTTGAGATTATGTTAAATAATAACGGAATTGGATTAGCCGCTAACCAAGTAGAGTTTGACGGACAAGTTTTTGTAATGGGTGACAAGGAAGATAATGCAACCATTTGCATCAACCCACAGATACTACAACACACAGAAGAAACAGTGCAAGACATAGAAGGATGTTTAAGTTTTCCGGGTATCTATGTAAACGTTACACGCCCAAAAGAAATATTAGCAGAATGGTATGATGAAAACTTAGAAAAACAAACTGTAAAAATTACAGGATATTCTACTAAATGTTTCTTACATGAATGGGATCATTTACAGGGCGTTACATTCAAAGATAGAGTAAGCAAACTTAAATGGGATATGGCAAACAAAAAAGCAAGGAAGTTACGTAAGAATGTTTAAGTGGTTTGAACCTACCGCACAGATGCAAGGAAAGTTTATCAAATGGACTAGTGATAATACTGAATCTTTCCAAAGACTATTGACAGAAGTGGGGCAAGTGTGTATACTAATAGAAACAAAATTAGATCCTAAAGACCCATATAGTTTTGAAAAGCGTAGTGCAAAGATTATAGGAATACTAGGCAAGTTAGATTACATAGAAGGACAACAATATATTATTATGCAATTACCAAATATAACAGAGAAGTACAATGCCTGATATTGATATAGATTTTGCTGACAGAAATATTATCTTAGATAAGATAAATCATCGTGTGGCAAAATTAGATACAGGTAAAAAACATAACACAGGTGTATATGTAACTGAATGTCCTCATAACCCAGTGGATAAACTTTCAACTATTGATTACGAAACAGCAGAAGATAGAGGATACTTTAAATTAGATTTTCTAAATGTGTCTATTTACAAAGAAGTAAAAGACGAGACACATTTAATGAGCCTAATGAGAAAGGAGCCACTATGGGAGTTATTAGTTCACAAAGACTTCGTCGAAAAAGTCTTTCATGTAAGCGGACACGACAGTCTGTTGAAACAATTGAAGCCGCAATCGGTAGAACAATTGGCCGCGACACTAGCGATAATAAGGCCAGCAAAGAGACATCTAGCAAGCAAAGACTGGGAAACGATAATGAAAGAAGTCTGGACAAAGCCGACAAACGGTGAATATTATTTTAAAAAAGCACACGCTGTTAGTTACGCTATGGCGTGTGTAGTACACATGAATTTATTGTGTGAGCAGATTAAGTCTTAATCTTTTTTATTAATTGAACGTTTTTACGTTTAACTCTTTTTATAGACATATTGTTTAAGTTTACTGTAGGTCCTACACTCACTTTAACGTCTTTACTATTCATAGTCATAATACAATATTTAAATTGTTCTAAGTCTTTACGTAAGAATATATTAATTGGTATTAGTCTATTTGATTCCCACCACCATACTTCGCCTAAATTTAAAAACTCTTGGCGTTCGTAATCACTACGCAAGTCAGTATACACATACATTGATGTTACATATTGATCTTGATTAATTATAATTCCAACATATTCAGCACCACCGTACTGTACAACACTTATGAATGGAAAGTTTGATTCTATGTCTTTTGTTAGCATGATTTCCTATAAATACAATATGCAATTAATACCTAGATATTTAGTCAATAACAGAACCGCAGTATTAATAAACGATAGCGGATTCGCAACGGAGTATAGACCAGTGTACAGTAGAAATCTAAAAATTTACAGAGGCATTGACAACAACTTAGAATTTAAAATTCTCAATGCAGATCAAAAACCTATATCGCTTACTAGTAAGACAGTAAAGTTAGTAGCGTTTGATGAAAATAATAATCAAGTGCTTGATGAAACAGGTACTAATCATTTAACTATAAAAGGACTGACAACAGTTATTGTAAGTGAAAACGATTTGCTAAGTGTAAAAGATCAATTCTTAAAATATGCAGTACACGTTGAAGATGCAAGCCAAAACAAAACTATCACATATTCAAATGTACACTTTGAAAACGATGGTGTAATGCAAGTATCTAGCGAAGCGTATCCGGGTGCAAAAGATAGTAAGAGTATTACTACGTTTACAGAAGACACAGGTGAAACAGGAGTAGACGATAGTGTATGGCACAGTGAAAGTATAAGTGCTGAGCCAGGTATTAATGGCAACGAAGCAGTACATACAGCCGCAATATATACTGACAGTTATGTAGGTGATGTAAAAGTACAAGTTACGCTAGATAATCAAATAGGTGTTAGTACAAATTGGGCAGACGTTGCAACTGTAAGTTTTAACAATGAAACTGCACCAGTACCAGTAAACTTTACAGGTGTATTCAATTATGTTAGATTTGAAGCATCTGCAGACCCTGCAAGCAAAATAACCAACATATTAGTCAGAAATTAGTTGACAAACTAACACAAGTACGTTATAATAATAGTATGAGTGTAGTAGCCGAGACAGTTCTGACATATCTGCCGCCTAAGCGGAAAACAACGCCTAGTGGCTGGACTTCATTCAACGCTCCGTGTTGTCATCATAATGGTCATACAGCAGACAAAAGAAACCGCGGTGGTCTTATATCTAATCCGGATGGTGGTGTAAGTTATCATTGTTTCAACTGTGGCTTTAAGGCTAGTTGGCAACCCGGACGTAACTTTTCACATAAACTGCGTAAACTTCTACAATGGTTAGGAGCACCTGACGATATAATCAATAAGGTAGCATTTGATGTTATGCGAGAAAACGAAGGCGTTGATGTGCAAGAGCATGTTGCTAAACTTCCTACATTCAATACAGTGCCATTACCAGATGATGCTACAAAAGTTGCTGACATAAAAAACTTTGACAAGTATAGTCTTGCTATACTTGAATATATGTCTAGTCGTAATCTTAATTTAGACGATACTGATTATTATTGGTCTCCAAGTTTAGGATACCGTGATAGACTTATTGTTCCTTTCTATTATGAAAAACGTATTGTAGGATGGACTGGTAGAAGTATTGTTGCTGATAAAAAACCTAAGTACCTAACAGAAGTACAGCCTGGCTTTGTATATGGGTTAGATGAACAAGGTCCTAATAAAATCTTTTGTATAGTTGTTGAAGGACAACTTGACGCTATACATATTGATGGATGTGCATTAGGTGGAAGTGAGATAGCAGATCAACAAGCCATGCTTTTAAATAGATTGCAAAAACAAATCATAGTTGTTCCTGATAGAGATAAAGCAGGAAGTAAACTAGTAGAGGAATCTATTGAAAAAGGTTGGTGTGTTAGTATGCCTGAATGGAGCCAGGATATTTGCGATGTTGGTGATGCAGTTAGTAAATACGGTAGACTATACACATTATACAGCATTGTAAATGCGGCTAATGAGAGTCCACTTAAAATAAGATTGAGAGCAAAGAAATGGTTTACATAAAAAAACTAATAGAGTGGCTTTGTACTCCGTATACAAGGTATAAGGAAAACAAGGCTTTTAAAAAACGTATGGAAGAACTTAAGAAAAGGGATCCATTTATATACAAGTAAGGAGTATTGAATATTGATGACTGAGTTTACAAAAGGTATAGGTAGCATATTCAAAAATAATAGCCTTGCACTAGCAGTAATCTATACGCTAGGACATGTTGTTATTGCTATGACAGTTGTTAGTATGATGACTGGCGCAAGCCTATGGGAAGCAGGTGCAGTTGCACTAGTTGAACCTGCAATTAACGGTGTATGGTTTTATGTACTGCACTCATTATGGAAGAAATTTAATACATGAACATAACATGGGGTGTGGTTGGAAACAGTCACGATGCTAGTCTGGCAGTGTTTAATACAAGACTTGCCGGTCTAACAGATCATTACACAACAGAATTACTTTGGGCAAGTTTATCTAAAGACTTTTCAAAAATTCCTAATGACCCTCACTTAAACCAAATGCAAGTTGATGTAGCAATACAAAGTTTTGGTAGACCAAATAAAGTTGTTTGGTACGAACGTCCATTACTTAAGACATGGCGTCAATGGCGAGCAGGCCAGGGTTGGTTATATAAAGAAAATAATATTAAAGAATATCTCAAACGTTGGGATATAAACTGTAAGATTGAATACACCCAACACCATCTTTCACATGCGGCATATGCGTACTACACTCAACCCTATGACGACTGTGCAGTGATTTGTTTAGATAGTATTGGAGAGTTCGAGACCCTAACAGTATGGCACGGGAAGAACAACAAACTTGAACAAGTATACAGCCAAGGGTATCCGCATAGCCTAGGACTTTTTTATAGTGCTATGACACAGCGTATGGGGCTAGTGCCACAGCGTGATGAATATCTTGTTAGCCAGTGGGCAAAAAAGGCGACCCTAAACGTTTATTACATGACATGCGTAAAGAACTTATCGACGTTGATCATGATAAGGCTAACCCACAAGAAATAAGAATGAGAGAGAACATGCACCGTGGATGTATGTGGTGGAGGCCTGAATTAGAATCAAAACAAGACATGTATGATATAGCGGCCGCTACACAGTTCTTGTTTGAATATGCAGTAAATATACTAAGCATATATGCAAAATTAACTACAGGTTCAAAACATATTGCATTAGCAGGTGGTGGTGCTCTTAATAGAGATGCAATAGAGAAAATTAAACCTCATTGGGATACAGTATACGTACCAACTAATCCAGGCGATCCTGGTAGTTGTATAGGTGCTGTAGTAGCAAAAAGTAAACAAAAAATAGTGCTTGACAAACAGTGGTATCAGAAAGTATAATAATAGTATGACAAGACAGAATACAGATTACGGATATGATATACAAAAAGTATATCTAGAAATGATGATGACAGACGCTGAGTCGTTTGTTAGATGTCAGGCTGTGTTTGATCCAAAAACATTTGATAGACGCTTGCAACCACAAGCAAAGTTTCTTAATGATTATGTAACTGAACATAATGCTATGCCTACATTTGATATGATTAATGCGGCAACTGAAGGAGACTTAAAACATCCAGGCGAACTAATGGAGAATCATTATGATTGGCTGTTGCAAGAGTTTGAAACATTTAGTAGACACAAAGCATTAGAAGCGGCTATACTTAAAAGTGCAGACTTACTTGAAAACGGTGAGTATGGTCCAGTAGAAGATTTAGTTAAGAAGGCTGTACAGATTGGATTACAAAAAGACTTGGGTACAGATTATTTTAAAGATCCAAGAAGCAGACTAGAAGGCATCAAAGATAAGAACGGACAGATATCAACAGGCTGGGCTAACTTAGATAAGAAACTATTTGGTGGGTTCAACAGAGGTGAACTGAATATCTTTGCAGGTGGCTCAGGGTCTGGTAAGAGTTTGTTCTTGGCTAACTTGGGTGTGAACTTTGCACTTACAGGGTTGAACGTTGAATACTTGACGTTTGAACTTTCAGAAGCATTAGTTAGTATGCGTGTTGATAGTATGACTACAGACATTCCAAGTAGAGACATTTTCAAGAACATTGATGATGTTGAAATGAAAGTTAAGATGATTGGTAAGAAGTCTGGGGCATTCCAAGTTAAGTATATGCCAACAGGTAAGAATGCAAACGACATTAGAAGTTATTTGAAAGAGTATGAGATTAAGACAGGCAAGAAAGTAGATGTATTGCTTGTAGACTATTTAGATTTGATGCACCCTATCGCGGCTAAGATTAGTGCAGAGAACTTATTTGTAAAAGACAAGTACGTATCAGAAGAACTACGTAACTTGGCAATGGAACTAAACACTATCTTTGTTACAGCATCACAGTTAAACAGAAGTAGTGTAGAAGAAATTGAGTTTGATCATTCGCACATCAGTGGTGGTATATCTAAGATTAATACAGCAGATAACTTAATTGGTATCTTTACAAGTAGGGCTATGCGTGAGCGTGGCAGATATCAAATACAACTTATGAAGACTAGAAGCAGTAGTGGTGTTGGACAAAAGATTGATTTAGAGTTTGATGTAGACAGTTTG
>Ga0181410_1000145_pt1 | contig 30082 bp, 14 predicted proteins | sample 33SPOviralmetaG_FD_130112 | JGI IMG/M metagenome (GOLD analysis project Ga0181410, IMG submission 130112) | Marine viral communities from the oligotrophic San Pedro Time Series (SPOT) site, San Pedro Channel, CA, USA - 33 SPOT_SRF_2012-06-20 | ecosystem: Environmental > Aquatic > Marine > Strait...
CAAAAAGCACCTGAAGGTTCTATATTAAGATTAGAATCACCGTTTGATTTGTTTGAAAGAATAAAAAAGGTTGCTCAAGAGTGGATTGTTCCTGGCCATAGAAAAGGATCTAACACTCACAATGTTTCAGCTACAGTTAGTTTAAAGCAAACAGAGTGGGATCAAGCTGGAAAATGGATGTGGGAAAATAGAGATCATTATAACGGCTTATCTGTGTTGCCTTACGATGGTGGTACATATACTCAAGCGCCGTTTGAAGACATAAGCAAAGTACAATACGATATGGCTATGAAACATCTAAAAGATGTTGATCTTAGTAAAATTGTAGAAACAGAAGATGAAACAGATCTTGCAGGAGAATTAGCTTGTGCAGGTGATAATTGTGAAATAACATGAGGAAATTAGCAATAATTGGAGGTCTTAGCTTAATGACAGCTGGGACTTCATATATGATGTGGCATCCACATGCACCACAGTTTGATTTAAATCCTAATACATTAGCTATAGCTAGTGGAGGATTTTTCATAGCTGTTGGAATTAGTTATAAATTTTAAAATAAAATAATATGTGCGGACTATGTTTAGGCGGTATTTGCGAATACTGTAACATTTAAATAAAAATAATACCAAATAAAAAGGGGACCTCGTTATGAGATCCCCTTTTTTGGTTACAGGAACTTTGGGTATGGTGCCCATTTTTTTTTGTTCCTTAAAGTATTACAGGGTATTTTATAGGTCCTTTTCTTTTTGGTTTAGAACTTTTTTTACTAGGTTTTCCTTTTATTTGCCACTCCGGCCAACCAGCTAACATAGCTACAGACTGCCACCATTCTGTCTCTTCGTCAAGAGCCGCATCAATATTTTTCATCTTAAGTAATAACCTATCAAGTGGAACGTTAGTTACAGCTGACACTACTTTAGTAGCGGCATCGTACCCTGGATTATCTAATCCAAAATCTTCCATAGCTTTTTTTCTACGCTTCTTACTGTCCATCTGCCAAGCTGCTGCTCTAAGTCTGGATATTTTAGAACTTATAGGTGGTGAAAATTGTAATAGTTTATATATAGAATCTACATATTCAGGTCTTTTTCTTCCAGATCTTTCATATATGTCTAGTAAAAAGTTTTTAGCTACAGCTACTGCTGCTCCTCCCATACCTAAACCTCTTAATAACGAATCAGCCATGCCATTAGCAACGCCTATAGCTTTTTTTGTTTCCGCTTCATCGTCATCTTCGCTATTGAATCCTAAAGCAAAAACAGCTTGTTGTAAAGCATTGAATATTAAGTTTTGTAAAACACCATAATATATTATCTTGCTAACGTTGGTTTTATTATCTCCTCTTCCATTAGCTAAATCTTGAAAAGCTCTTTTCTGCATACGAGCATATTGCATTGGTGTATTAGCATACGCAAGTATTAAACGACCAGCGTCACTTGATTGTTGTTGAGATATTCTCATAGGATCAGAAGACTGTTGAGACTCTTCAGCTTTTTCTCTAAACTCTAGCATAGCCTGCTCTTTAGCTTCAGCTTCTGTTTTACCTTCATTTTCCATAAGATCATTAATTCTATTTCTATAGAACATAGCGCCTCCGGTAGCTATAGCAAAGCTATCAGCAAATTGAGTAGGTGCATAACCCTTTTGTAGTATGTAAGCTATAGCAGCTTGAGCCTTATTGCCGCTAGTATTAGCTGCATTTGCTATTTCATTTTCAGATATGTTAATTCTTAAGCCATTACGTCTATCAACTAAAAAGTCTGAATTCATTAAGAATTTAAAATCTTTCCAGTATTGAGCTTGGTTTGCAAAAGCTTTACCTGCTTTTATAGGATTATTAAAACTCCAGTTTATAAAGTTTATACTAGATATAGTCTGTAATACAGCAGATCTTATGTTTAAAAACATAACAACTCCATTAGCGTTATTTATATAATCAAGTATTTTATTACTTAATCTATTTCCAGTAGCTAATCTGTTTTTACCCTGCTTCATTCTTTCAAGAACATTCTTTAAAGACTCTACATATTTAGTTCCAAATGCAGCCTCTAGTTTATTAATGTTTTCTTGAGAAAATATAACATCTACATTGGCTTGCCACTCTTCTAAATACTTACGTCTAACATTTTTATTAACACCGTCTATTAAGTCTGTAGTTATAGTTCCTGCTAACCAACCCTCTGATGGAGCTACATAACCAAAGTTTTTATTTAGTTTAATTATCTGATCTCCAAACTCTTTTAGATTAGGTTTAGACTCTATAATATCTAAAAGCTCCTTAGTATCAGTCTTAGACAGTCCTGGGATAGGCATGCCTTGTTTGTTCCATATATAAACTCTAACAGCCTGCTCATTACTAAATCCAGATTCATTTGTTTCTTTCAAGTCTTTAGGCACATCAAGATCCTCTTTAAGCTTTTTAAAATCTTCCATCATGTTTTTTCTAAACGTAGATAAATTATTTTGAGCTCTAGTGTAAGGATCCATTAATCTTTCCTTAAACCACTTTATGGCTGAGTCGCCTTTCTTACCTTTAGGTAATATAGGGTATATAAGTCCTAAAAAATCTTCAGCTGAATAAGGTATGAAAAATTTAAACTTACCCTTCTTAGCTCCTACAATTTTACCTTTAGCTTCTGAATATCTAGCTTCAGATCTTATACCTGTAGCTTGTTGAACTATATCGTTAAAGTCTTTATTTATATCTTGTTCTAAACTCATTTTAGCTTGTTGAACTTTGGACTTAACGTCTAACACGGACATAGCATCTCTTACTGCTTTAACATTTTGATAAGCATCATCAGCAAAGTAAAAGTCATTATAACCTTCAGCAGCTTTTTCTACAACCCATTTAGCTTTAGCAGCACCAGTAGAGTTACCTAACCCTGTTATATTAGATAAAGGTATATTTAAACCTACACTATCTAAAAAATCTTTAATAGGTCCTTGAGATTCAGGAGCTCTGGCTGTCAATACAAACACATCTTCTGTCCCTCTAGCTGCTTGTATTTTTTTAGCTATATCTAATAGTGGACCAGGCTTACCATCTCTAACTATATTAAAGTCTGTAAAATCAAAATTGTAACCATCAGCAAGCATTTGAGCTCCGTTGTTAGCAAACTCTTCTGCACTCATCTCTACTCTTTCTCCACTTTTTATTGCGAAAACTTTACTATTACTTCTAGCCAGTGTATCATCAAAATCAAATATTCTAATCTTTTTTATAGGTGCATTTAATTTTCTACCTACATTTAAAGCCTCGTCTACTGTAGCCGCATAACCTATTATATCCTCGTTAGTCTCCATAGACATTTTGACTACATCATTGCTTAAATCTTGTTCGTTAGAAGCTTTAGCCTGCTGTATACTGTTCCACAACTTAGCAGGACCAACTGATTCTTTTACTATTTTACCTGTCTGTATATTAAATAGTTCTGTAACTTCACCGCCAATAGTAAACTCATTAAACCATCTAGTAAGTGGAGTATCACCGTATTGATAAGTTAGCGGCATAGAAGCTTTAAAGAAGTTACCAAAGTTATCATCAAAACCTTTTGATATAACACCTACTTGATAACTGTCTTTTAATTTACTTAAACTAATCTCTTTGTTTTTGCCAAATATAGCGTCAGCTATCATTAAGTTCATCACAGATGAAGGTATACCATGCTCATATTCAAACAGCTTACCTACGTTTTTGCTATTATAACCTTTAGTATCTATGTTTGTTGGCACGTAAGTTAATCTACCAGCAGCTCTCATAGGCCCTTTCATATTGTCGTTAAAGCCTTTCATTAACATAGCTGCATTTTCTTTGGTTGCAGTAATGCTTTTGTCTTTTAACATTTTATCTGTAGTCTTATAATATGTTGTAATAAAGTTCCAAGCTCTGTCAGAATAATCATTTCTACCATCTACTTCTTTCTGAGACATGTTGTTCGTAACCATATCCATAGTAGTTTTCTGCGCGTATCTTTTTGGAGCTAAAACTTCTCTAGTAGATCCGTCTTTCATTTTAAACTCTAATGAGGTTACACCAGATTTTTTATCAGTTTTAAACTTATAATCTACAATATCAAAATTACTTTCAATAAGCTCTTTATTAAAAACCTCAACATGCCCACCATCACCAGACTCATTACCGTAAGTCATGTTTCTTTTTAATCCACCGTCTTCAAAACCTCCCTTAAACAATATAAAATCAGCAGCTAAGTCTAATTTACTTTTACCTTGTTTTTTGTATTCATTTACTAGTATAGGTATAGATACATTTATAAAAGCTTTTTGTCTTTGTCTACCTTCAGAAGTAAATAAATTTCCAACACTAATACTGTTTCCATCTGCATCTTTTAAGTTCCAGAACTTATTTAAAGTAGTATTTTCATCAGCATTTAAACTACCATCAATATAAGATTTTAAAGGAAAATCAGTTATACCTTCGTATTCTACTACTTGTTTTCCAAACTTGTTTATTAATGGAGTATATAGGTCTACTAACTTAGTTATTTCAGGTTTACTTAATTTATCAGCGTATAAACTTTCTATAATACTTCTAACTTGAACTTTGGTATCTTTAATTTTATTAGAAAAACCTACGTTATACCCGGTGTCAAGCAATAGTTTAATTAACCTGTCTTTATCTTCCATGTATATTCCAAAGTTGTTAGCTGTTGGATTTTTAATTTCAGAAAACTGTCTCTCTACTTCTTTAGATAGCTTAGACTGAACACCTCTGTCTATAGCAGAAGCCATTACCTGTATAACATCATCAGCTACTAGATAATTTAACTCAGGGTTTCTATTAGTAATTTTATCTATAGTATCCTGTTCTGTCATTACTTGCATAGTGCCATCAAAACCGTATGTCTTAGCTAAGTTTTTAATTAGTGCTTCGTCTCTACCTCTTTTCTTAAAAAAGTCTACAAATTCTTTTGGGCTAGGATCTAGTCTTGTGTAGAGATTTGGACCAGACTTTGGGTTAGAATAAACTAATCTACCAGTTCCTTCATAAGAAGGTATTTCATTTACGTTTAAGTTTGTTTTATCTAGTCTAGTGAATATTTTATCTTTTGATAATCTCTCCATAGCTACTAAATCAGCTATAGAAAGTTTATTTACTACAGCGTCTTTAAGTTCTAATAATCTTTCGTCACTCTTGCCTAACGATTCTTTTATATTATCATAAAGTATAGACTCATACTGAGCAGCTATATTATTTCTAAAATCTTTTATTATTCTTGTATAATCTAATTCAGCTTGTTGAAAATCTTTTCTACTTATTGAGTCTTTATTTTTTAATATAGCTCTAACGTCTTTTAAATTAACTACAACGTCTGGTTGTCCTTTTTTCTTTCTAGTATATTCTAGCTTTGGTAATTTAGTACCTAGCACTAGCTCATTAGCTCTAAGTATAGCATTATACATATCAGAACCTGGCAACACACCAGACTGTCTAGTGAAATTTAATTCTTCTGGTATGTTAACTTCTTCTGCAGCGACAGGGTCAAATTGTTTTCTACCTTCTACTTGAGCATCTATTTCTAATGAATTACTTGGAGAAGCTCCTTTAGCCATTTGTTTTCTAGCATCACCAACTTTAAATGGCGCGTAATTACCCATATAAGCAGCTATAGGATTTTTAGCTGTCATTTGTATCTCTGGGTTCATAGCTAACAAGTGGTTTAAAAAAGGTCCTGTTATAGTAGTCATTGCTAATTCAGCATCAAAACTTGACAGTTGCATTATTTGATCTATCCAGTCTCTACTAATATCTTCAAATAACTGTGCGCCTTCAGGAGTTAATACTCCACCTTTTTTTGTTTTGTTATCAAACTTTTTACCATCGACTAACATATAGTTTAGGTACTCTTGTTGACTTATTGATATTCTTTTTTCTGGATCTTCTGGATCAACTACAGTAAACTTCTTATTAAATATATCTCTATACTTTATGTTTCTATCGTCTTGTTCTTTAGATGTTTTTGGCTTTTCTTTTTTTGGACCTTTACTTACTACACTATTAATAGCAGCTAGTACTGTTGGCGCTAAAGCTTCTGAAGATCTAGCATCTGCAACATCTTGCTCTGTTAAAGTACCAGTACTTATTTTCTTAGCTAAACCAACTAAAAACGAAACAGCGTCAGTTTCTCCTTTAAAATTAACTTCAAAACCTTTTTCTTTTGTAGTATTATTAGACATAAAACCAAATAAACTAGCTAGCTTTCTATTTTTCTTTTGGTTAAAATCTATATTACCTTGATCTACCTGTTCTAAAAATTCTATTACAAATTCTTCTGCTTGTATCTTAGGAGTTGCACCAACACTCATTTTTTGTCTTACAACATTGAGCATGTCAGGATCTTGTTTTCCTAAGTAATCTGATATAGATCCTGCTAATTGACTAAAATCTCCATCTCCAGTTTGTAATATTTCCTTAAACACAGCGTGACCAGGCTCATGTACACCTATAGAAGTTCTATCATTTTTAACAGAGTTTTCTAATATAATAAATTGCTGGCCGTTTATATTATCTAAACCGTTTAGTGTTCCATCTTTTATAGATTTTATTTGAGCAGATTTATCTTCTTCTGATAAGTTTTCAGCATTTTTAACAAGCTCAATTGCTTCAGCGTTTGTATTAGCAACATTCACACTAACACCATAACTATTTTGAGCAGCAGCTACCTTGTCTAATATAACTTGCTCTGTGTAAATATCATAAGCAACATCTTGAACTTCTTTGATTTCTGGAGTAAAATCTGGATTTTCATTTTTCTTTATCCTTATCTTCTCTTTAGCATCAGCCATTATAGAATTATATCTATCAGGATCTGTTTGCTCTAGTAATTTAAAAGTATTTTTAAAAGCTTTATTATTTCTAAAAAGATCTCTCGCATATTGTGTAGCATCAAACTTTTCTTTTAAATCATTTAATAATTCTTGTTTTTTATCTTTACTAAGTCCTGGATCATTATATATGTTTTGTGCTTGCTTTTTTAAAGCCTCTTGTTCTTGAGTAGCTCTATTAAATCTTTTCCACCCATCTTTACCCATGTTATTTTCCATCTCACTAACCACACCTTTCAATATGTCTTGAGACTTTGTTTCTAAATCTGCTTTCTTTTTTCTAAGTATTTCTTTAGAAGATTCACTTATTAAATCGTTTTTAAGAAGCTTGTTTATACTAGAAACATCTTTTATAACATTATTATACTCATCATATTTTTTAGGATCACTAAACTTTTGTAAAGCCATACCATACATTACTGGAGATACTGACATACCAAAACCAAACATACCACCAGAAAACATAGCGTGATCAACATTATCTAGTAAACCTACACCATCCAACATGTTTTGAGTCATCTGAGTTAATCCTTCACCTACAGCCTCTGATAAAGGATCTTGTATTAAAATTCTTTTACCTTGCTCTTTCCAAGTTTGTTTTATTGCTTGATTAAAGTTTAACAAGCTTTCACCACCCGCAGCTTTTAAATAGCTTTTACCACGCTTAAGTATTTGAACTGTAGTTAATGCTTCAAACACTGCTTCTGCAGCACCATAACCTGCTGATACACCAAACTTAACAAGTTCATTTCTTTCAAAACCAGATCTTAAATCTTCTTGATCCATTTCCATGTACTTTTCCCCAGCAGCGTAAGCACCTATTATATATGGTGAAGCTGTACCACCTGAAGCTATTATAGTAGCTAATATAGGCAATTGCTGTCCCATTTCTTGAGTTATAAACCTACCAAAAGCAGCTGGTCCACTTGTGAAAGCACGATCAAAACTCACGTCTTTAGCATACTGATCTCTGCTCACGTTCTTCCAGTCAGTAAATCTAGTAGCTGTTTCATCTAAGAAATCACCAACAGCTTCAGATTTTGTTCTAGGGCCGTCGTAATCTTCCATGAAGTAAGTTCCACCTTGAATAACTTTACCTACACCATAAGCTAAACCACCTCCTATAGAAGCAAATCCTGAACCTACGTTGTATTGAAATTTACTCCAAGTATTATAATCCCTACCTAGTAAATCAAACTGTGCATCTATACTTTTTAATTTATCTGTTTCAGTATCAATTCTAGACTGTCTATCTTGTAATCTAGCGTACTTATCTCTTAAGTTCTTAGATGATGTAAGGTATTTATCAAAAACCTCTTTAGGAACAGTTTTACCATTTCTAAGTTCTATAGCTTCTTGACCTTCTTCAATTATAAATTGCTTACTATTATCAGAGTATATTTTTTCAAAGTCTTCTACTACAACTCTATCACCTTCTGAGGCTGAAGAATTATAATCTGCTAATTCCACCTCTTGAAGCTTTTGTAGTCCAGCAGCTTTTTTAAACGATCTATCTTCTTCAACGGCCTTATAAGCTTTAAGAACACCTTGCATTTCATCATCATTCTCTTCTAAATAATCAGTCCACTTATCATCCTGAAGTTGATTGTATTTCTTATTATATAATATTTTTCTAGCAGCATTTTCTATTTCATCTTCAGTGGCTGCTGGCAGTTGATTATCTATAGATCTTTTTTTATTTGCTATTGCTCTGGCGTCATTGAGCATTTTTTCAGCAGCGTCTAATTCTTTTTCATATGGATTTACAACAACTTGTCTAGTTTCTTTTACTTGAAAATCACCCATAGCAAAAGTAGAACCTCCATATATTTGTACGTCTTCTGTATAAGGTTCAAATAAATCTATACGTTCAGATTCTTTTTCTATTTCAGCTACCTCAGCATCTGTAACGTTTACAATATTATTTATTTTTTTAGTTTCCTCTGATATTTCTTTATCTACTTGTTCATATAGTTTTGCATCATAACCGTGGGTGTCTACAAATTTTATAATATCACTCTTCATTGCAGTTGTACGATCCTTCTTGCCTACATCATCTAAGGTTATAGCTTTTGGGCTTATTAATTGGGTGTCACCATTAGAAGCTGTCATTTTTATACCAGCATCATAACCTCCAAAACCAAGAATATCTCCTCTTGTTTCTATTTCAAAACTATAATCAGGGTACATAGTTTTCAAAGCGTCTACTGTAGCGCCATAATCATTAGACTTAAATGTTTCTGTAGTACTTTCATTGTCTAACCAGTCGTGTATACCTCTTCCACTAGACGTTTCAGGGTTTTTACTATCAGCTAACAGCTGTCTATCATTTCTTTTTTGTTCTGCTAAAGCTAGAGATTTTTTTCTTTGTTCGTTAAGTTGTTTTGTTTTAGTATCAACCACACTTTCATCTACAACAAATTCACTATAATCTTTTTTGTCAGCCTCTGTAACGTCTAAGTTTTTTATTTCTTCGTCGTAGCTTAAATTAATCTTTTGAACTTCTGAATCGTAATCCGATAAAACAGTTTCCGATGTTAAGTCCGTATTCATACTCTCTATTGCTGCTTCGTCTTCCGCTACAAACTTCGCAGCTTCTGCTGTAGCTTCTTGCTTTTCCACTTCTTCAACTTGATCTGTGGAGCCTTTTAACTCAGCACCTATAGTACTTAAGTATTCTTGTAAATCCATTTCTGACTCATCAGCGTTGGCTTGTAAACTTGATAAAGAAAACTCTTCACCATTAACTATATATATTTCTTCCATATTATTTAATTACCTCAAATTTACCTGTTGAAGGGTTTTTAATAACTCTTTCTCCTGGTTTTTTAGCCTCATCAGCATCTGCTTTAGTATTGTATTTGCCTTTTACTACATAGTTGGTAGGTTTATTTTTAGAATTTTGAGATTCGTACTGACTGTTTAAATAAGTATACTCAGCAGCGTCTACTCCTGACACTCTCATAATTCTTCTTCTCAAATCTTTCTCATTTTGCATGCCAACAATATCAGCTCCTAACACAGGTACTGGATTTATATAAGTTTTTGGCTCAGCTCCACCATTTGCATTTACTTTGCCAGGTGCATACGCTTTGTTATTTTTTCTATCAATTCTATATATAGCGTTGTCGTCTAAACTAGCGTATTCTTCTGGACTAGTCTTTTTGAGCTCGCTACCAGTCATAAACTTTAAAGGTGTTCCATCACTTTGCCCAGCATTATTATTACTCATTAATGAAGCTATTTCCGTGGATCTTGCAGCTTCACTCTCAGGATCATTTTCTTTAATAGGCGATATCTCAGCTGTTTCAATAGCCTTAAATATAGGTTTATTTTTTTCAGCTTGAATAATTTGAGCTTGATTCATTTGAGAAGGTCCTTTTTTAGTAACTACAGGTTTGCCGGTTACTGGATCTATTTCTTTATCATCACCGTTGTCATCTACTTTTTTAGATATTATAGTATTCTTTTGAGGAGCCATCATTTCAGAATAGTAATTAGATAAACCTTCTTTAGCAGCCATGTCCATGTTATTTAACCACATATTCTTATCTTCATCAGTTATACCTTCTTTGCCATCCACGTCACCAATCTCTTCTCCAAACTGCACCAAATCCATAGTTTTTACTTTCTGAACAGTAGACCAAGCTATATTACCTTCTTCCAGGTGGCCTTGATTATTTCTTATATAACCACCTCTATAGAGTTGATCCCATGTTTTATCAAAGCCAGGACCTCTTATTTCTGTTTCTAATCTATTAGAGTAAACACCCATTAAATCTTGTTTAATTACATTAGGATTATAAACATCTTCTACGTAAGTAGTATCAGTATCTGTAGCTGGATCATATACTGATTTAGTAACTCTTTTAGGTTTGAATAATGTACTATAGCCATTTTTATCATCATTCCATCTGTCTCCTAATACTTTTGGTAATAAATCATCTTCTTCGATTTGATCATAAAAACTATTACCAGCAGAATTGTTAGCTACATCAGCTGTTATGTTTCTAAAATCATTCTTAGTAGGATTTCCATCTTCATCATAAGCAGATGCGTTTAATACAACATTGCCAGATTCGTCAAAGTCAAATTTATAACTTGAATAAGCACCGTTTTGCATGTTTTGGTGTATGCTTAGCTTATCATTGTCATTGCCCCTAGTAAACCTACCCATATCTATATCTTGCTCATAAGCAGCTTGATTTTGAATTAATGAGTTACTAGCATCGTTATTTAATTTAGCCCAAGATCCAATAGTTTTTAAAGTTTGTTGGTCTTGAGTTTGTTGCATTCTAAATTTATTTTTTAGTTCTGGAGTTCCACCGTCCCCAAATGCTTCTCTATACATTTGTTCTTGGTTAGAAGCTAACTTACTAACCATTTCACTTGCTCCCGCATTCCAAGCTACAGTTCCAGATTTTTCTTGAGTTTGATATGCTTTATAAAAATCATTACTATAAGTTCTAGCATCATCAACTATTTTCTGAGATCTAGCATCTTTTACAGCTTGTTTAGCAGCTAGATTTTTAGTCATCTGAGCTATTTGACCCGCTATGATTTTATTTCTGTTAGCTTGCATCTCTGCAGCTTTAGTTATGTAAGTTAATGCCATATTATAATAAATTTATTTTTAATTAAAAGAGGGTTCCACCAGGACTAATATTTCCAGCTACTGCAGACCCTATATTACTAACAGTACCTACTAAAGCTTCTGTAGCAGCATCTCCATAAGCAACTTCTTGCTGCGTGTAAAAATCTTCTTTTTCTTCAAGTCTACCTATTTTAGCATCCTCACGTTTTTCTCTTCTATTAAAAGCGTTTGCTTCTTCATTAAGTGCACTAACTTCTATAGACCTAAGTTCTTGTTGCACTTGTTTTTCACCATCAGCAGCTTTCTTTTGATTATTGATTTCTTGTTGTTCTAATCCAGCAGCAATACCTTTTCTACCCTGCATAGCGGCTCTTGCTAAAGCCGTTGCACCACCAGCAGAAGCGCCAGAAGACACCATAGCGTCTAGAGTATTTGCTAAAGCCATATCTTGCTGTTCTGCCTCAAATTCAGCTGCTTGAGTAGCTACAGCTAAATTAGCATAAGGATTACTAACGCCTTGTTTTAAGTTTCTTAAATCTTCCGAGTTATCTAAAACAGGTTGTCTATTAGCTTCAGCTTGTGCTATTTTCTTTTCTAATTCTGCTCTTTTTCGAGCTGCTTCTTTTTGTTTCTTTTTATTAGAACCAAAAGACAAAGCGCCTGAAATGAGTGCTGTACCTCCTGCAATTGCTGCCGCTGTTGCTAATGCCATATTATTTTATTTTTAATTTTGGATGATCATAGTTATTACTCGTAACGTCTGCCACTACTTCTTCTATATCAGTTTTATTAGTAGGGTGAACCGTTATCCATACACATTCTTCATGAATGTATAAAATTCTTTGTGTACCTGGCTGTGTCATACCATGATATGGAGCTTCAATAAGCTCAAGACCTTTGTCAGATATAACTGTTGCAGAACCTTTCATAACAAAGTAAGGGTGTGTTATCAAGTGTATAGCACTTAAATAAATCATATCTTTAGGCATTGTTATTGTTCTTATGTAAGTGCCTTCGCCAAACTCATGATCTAAAGATGCTCCATTAAAAGTGTCTATAGCATCATTTTTTTTATAAGAAGTTCTTACAGTAGAGTCTTCATAGTCTCTAATTTGTTTTTCAAAATTTATTATTTTGGTTCTAAAATCTTTTTTACTAATAGATCCTGATTTAGTTTTTTCAATAATATCTTCAAGATCTTGAGTTGTTTTTTTATTCATTAAATATAATTAAATTTAAGTATAACCATTGGATTCGTCAAAAACAGTTCCCACGGCCCATAATTCTTTTACACCTCCTAGTTGTGTAGAGTTGTCTGTTTCCATTTTGACTGTTGTAAAATAACCTTTAATACCTGTTATCGAGTCTCCAAATCTAACTTCACCTGGTCTAACGCTTGAGTTAGAAATAAGATTAGCTACATACCTATTTTCTTGCCTATCAAAACCAGCCCTATTTGATTGACCAGTTACGCTGTCCGTATATAAACCTTCCTCGTAGCTATAAACTTTGTTTGTTACATCTTGGCTGGTTGTATCGTTTTTATTAGGCCCTTCAAAACCAGATGCAAAAGAATTAACTTCCCAACCACTACTTCCTTCATAGTTTATTGTTTTAAATTCTTTCATTGTAGATGGACTTGGGTTGAAAACAAAACTTACATTAGATTTATTTCTAACACCATAAAACAAACCTCTATTATCTGTAGTTGTTTCATCATATTGTTCAAACAAACTAGACTCAATACCTGTGTAAAAATTATTTTTTAAACTTACTAGTATTTGAGGTTTATAACTGCTGAAACTAACCCATCCTAATATTTGCTCATCAAAACTTAAGGTTTTGTATGTAGATTTTCTGTACTTATCTACCCTAGTAGGCGTCTGTTGCATAGACACTACATAGCTTTTGTTATGTATGTCAAAACCACCTCTTACAGAGCCTTTAATTGGTTGAGAAAACCTAACTTCAGTTCCTGCTGTTAAGTTAGATGGTACTAAACTAGACATGAAAATAGTTAATTCTGTAGATCCTGATGTTGGTTTTATTAAACTTACAAAACCAGCCATATTAGCAAAACCTCCACTCACAGAATCTAAGTAAGACACTTTCATTCCTGGAACAAAATAATTTTGATCAAAATTACCTATAATAGTTGGTTTAGTTGGTATTATAAAAAATGTATTAATATTTAATATTGAACTATTTAAAGTAAATTTTAAATTTCCACTCCATCCAGCGGCTGGTGCTGCTGCTGCTGTTGGTGGCAGTACAATTTCATCGCCAATTTTATAACCACTACCAGCTGCTACAGTAGTAATATCTACGTATTGTTCTCCAAGACTTTCAAATATTGCAACTTTACAAGTAAAACCAGTTCCACTTCCAGTTGATGTTGAAGTAATCGTAGCTGTGTTAGTTCCATTAATAAGATTTGTAGCAGCAGTATAGTCAACTCTGTAAGTACCTAATTTTAAGCTGTCTCCTTCAGTATCTTGTTTTAGAGTAGACTTTAATTCGTAATTAGAATTGTTTTCTTTAACTAAAGCTAATTCATCTCTAAAAAAGTCAGTCATACCATAAGCACTTATCTCTGTTAAACCGTCTCCAGATAGTCTTAAAATAGAGTTACGATCAGCATCTGCAAAATACTTTCTAATGCCATAAACAGCAAAAGATTCTGGGTTTTTACTAATACCATACTCACCTTTATAAGGAACTATTTGACCTAAAACCTTTTGTCCAGATTGTGTTTGAGTACCACCTTCAGTTGTGTATATAGTGTCTTTATCTATTAAAGCTCTACTAACTTTGTTTTCTTGAAAAACTATTAAATTAGTATCTTCAGCATAAGTTAACTGTATAGTTCCATTTTGAGGATCTGCAGATCTAACTAAGTCGTCTGCAACAGAAAATACATTTGTATCATTAACGCCTGTTCTAGAGTTATAAACACCTGAGTATATTAAAGAATTAAATCTATGTTGTTGTTGAGGATTAGGCTCGTTAACGTAAGCTTTAACGCCTAGATCCGTAACGGTTCCATTAAACTTGCCCATTATAGTAGCTTCTTCAAAAAACCATTGGTATGGGTTTTCAGTATAATAGTTAAGCCCAAAATTTTCAATTGCACGCTTAGGTCCTGTTGGTGATGGTTGTGCTTGATTTGACCTACCAGGATATGAAACTCCACTATTAAAAGGAAAACCCCCTAAACCATCTAAATCAGTTTCTACGTTTGCTGTTGTTTTTTTTAGCCAATAAGCATTAAAAAAATCTACTTCAATTACATATCCCATATTACTATCACTTATTATTAATTAAATTTCCTTATTGTGCAGGTGCCCACGTATTATTTGTGTTTGCAAATCCTCCAGCTGAAGGATTAAGAGTGTATGTTAACATAAATCTACCTGCTCCAGCTGTTACTATATATTCTGATTTTTGACCTGATATAGTTCCAGGAGCAAATACTAAATCGCCATTAGTGTAGTTATCGCCATAACTAATTACCCTAACAATATCACCGCTACCATTAAGTTCAACTTCAAGCCCAGAACCACCGGTAGTTCTAAGTGAATTTGGTTTTGGTGAGTTAGAAAGTAAATATATTCCTGGAGTAACTCCGCCAGCTGGAACTGAAAATTGGGTAACAGCTGTTGGTACTCCATCTCCACCATTTAGAGTTAATCCATTTCCATTAGCATCAGTTACTTTGTACTCAGCTCCATATACACCATTAGGTAGTGGATTACTAGTACTAGCAGTCCCACCTGTAGGATTAAAATACACCGTAATCATGTTATTTACTTCACTAATGACGTTTCCGCCAAAGAAATCATATGTACTAGTAATTTGAGTACCAGTATCACTAGTTCCTACAGCTCCTGGATCTAAAGATCCACCTTGTGCTGTAAAAGAAAAGTTATTTCCAGACATTACATTAACAGCTTCTGTACTACCTAGTACTACACCGTTATAAGTTTCTTCAACTTTCTCCCATTTTAGCTCTCCTCCACTACCTGAGCCTGTTGATCCATTTATACTACTTGCAACGTTAAGGAAATCATCAATACCACCACCGTTTTGAGCTAGCAGTCTAAAGAACACTTGATTTGCAGATGCTTGACCTGCTAATGTACCGGTATAGGTATGGCTTCTAATAACAGATGGAATATTGTAAGTAGGTGGGTATTGCCCTGGATCAACACCAAGTGTTGAGCCTAGTAAACCAGGAGATAAAGGTATTATGTTTGATACAGATCCTGTGAGAAGTATTTCAGAAGTATATACAATACCTAAATCTATGTTTACACATGTAAACGTAAAGTTAAATGTATTTAACGCAGCAGTTGCTCTAAAATATCTTTGTACTTTTGGTTTTATCAGAAAAGTATTTCCCTGGGCACTCACTATTTTAGAAAGATCAAACTCACTAGTTACATTAGTTCCTGCCCCATTCTCCACAGTCATAGTTACTGTAACATTTGGTAATACTTTTAAAGCTGAATTCATCACTGTAAACTCGGAAATTACCGTTGGTAGATTCAATCCTGCATTGTCCCAGTTGCTTGAATTTAAAGGAACAGCATTTTCTGGATAATAAAAATCTAAATTACTAGTTTTTTCAGAGTTAAAATTTAATTCATTCGGTGTACCACTACCAGCAGCAGCTTCTATTTCTCTATTTAAATCTTGTATAAGTCCAGAGGTAGAAGTCTCCCAATATATATCTAAATTAGACTCTGTTGGTTTTACTTCAACTATAGTTAAAGGCTGCTCAGTGTTTATCATGCTTAGTAGTCCTTTGTTTACAACTATTTTAAGAGGTGCACTCCAACTAGGGCCATAATTAAACGTTTCATCAGGAGCATCCATTGGCAGCCCATTTGTATTATCTATATTGTAATTATTCATTTTTGCTGGTGGTGGATTTGCGGCCCAATAAGGAGGTATTATAAGTACATCACCTTCTTCATAACCTGTTCCAGTGGCATAAATTCTCCAAGTAAGACCTCCAAAACCCAGACTACTAAAACAATCAAGTGTTGCCGTGGTACAAGCAGAGTCACCTATATAAGTGAGAGTATTACCTATAGCTTGTAAAACTAAGCCACTTCCTGATCCAGTTTTAGTTAAAGCTGCTACGCCAGTTGCTGGTCCCCATTTGTTATAATTAGACTGTCCGTTTGTAATAGTACCTGTACTATAGCCATTTCCCCGAATGTACCAGCTAGGTCGAAATAAACCAGAAAATATAGTACCTGAAAGTGTTGGGCCAGTAGCAGCATAATCAGGAGGAGTCTGATTATTTTTCCCTTGATATTCTTGCCAAGTTTTTATACTTCTTATTCCAACATTTGTAGACTGGAAAGCGTCAAGTTGGTTAACTTTGAAAATAACAGAATCAAACCAATTTCCAAATAAATTTCCATAAGTACTAACTTTAGCACATATTGGATTACTTTGAGGATTAGCTATGCCTGAACCTTCTATGCCTTTTCCAGAAAATGTTGTTTTATCAAACCTATCGTCCATATTATCGCCTTGGCCTAGTCTTTGTGCTCTTGACTCACCAAGGTCTGTTAATCTACCTATACCATCAATAGTAAAGTTAGCAGCTCTAAAACTGCTTTCATTTTGTTTTAATAAAATTTGTTGGCTTAAAGTATCTCCAAACTCAGCTGTATCACTACCACCTCTACTAGCTGAAACTATGGGAAAAATTATATCATCACTACTTTTAAATTGAACTTGTAAAGGTGCTGTTGATTTTAAATCTGGAGATATCTTATTTATATTATCACCTGTTAAAGTTAACATTGAGTTGTGTTTTGACTGAGGCACGCTCCAAGTCGTGAAACCAGCTAAAGCAGGTGGTAAATAAGCATTGTGGTAATTGTTTGCAGTCTGTTTAACTACTACTTTATAAGAATACCAACCCAGCGAATTTCCATTTCCAGTTATAGTTAACGGTGTAGATGACGTTAGTTGAATAACATTACTAAGTGTTATTTGTTTTAAAGTGCCAGGAAAATTTGGTTCGTTTTTTAATAAAGCTCTGTTGTTAACTTCAACAACACTTTCTTCAAAAGATAAGCCGTTAGAGTCGTTGCCGGTAACTATACTTCCTACAGATATGTACTTATTAAATGTTTCTAAAAATACTTGTGGAGTTCCAGAAGTTTGACTATCAACTACAACATTAATTACATCGTCTCTGTATAGTCCTGGATATCCAGATGCATAAGATACAGACTCTGGTATAGCGCTACTAAATAAAACCTTAATGCTATCACCAAACCAATTAGTCATTGACTCTTCTGTTGGTAATATTCCAGTAGCTCCAGTTGTTGAGTCAGCTGGTAAATAAGTGCTAACAGGGTTTAAGTCTACAGTAGGATAAGGTGTTATTTTACCTTTGTGATATTCGTGGAAATAAGTTGAGCCAGAAAAGAACTGACCTGATCCAGCTGGGTATTCTAATAGTTTTTTTCCTAATTGAGAAAGTATAACGTCTGAAGATCTACCATATTTATCTTGAAGAACAACACCTACTTGATAAGTTCTATTTTGCTTTACAGTGTGATTAGGATAAGCAACACTAGAAAAACTAGAAGAAGCTTCAAAAGGCTGTAGTTTAGGCGTAACTCCAATAGCAAAATCTAGTGTTAGTGGCGGAGTTGGCTTATCAAAAAAATTACCTAAAACAACTCTATTGCCAGTAACTGATTGAGTTTTGGCTCTAGCAGGTATCTTATCGTAGACTCTAGTTACATCTGATTCTGGTAAATTTCTAAACGGCTTTCTTGATTGATAGTTATATGAATAAACATAAGTTGTATTATTAATAATTTCTAAATCCGTAAAAGGAACTTTATCTAAAACTTTTACATTTAAACCATTAGATTCTTTATACAAAATTTGTATTTCGTCTACTTTTAGTTTTTCATTTAATTCATTAACTGGATAAGGGGTTTTAATATCTATAGTAACTTCGTCTACAAAGTTTTGAAAAAACTCAACAACGCTTGAGTCAACTAAATCTTGCTCTTGACTAGTTGTTCTAGTTATAAAAGTTTTAGGTCTTTGCATGCCAGTAACTTGAACAAAACCATTACCTTTTTCACCTGGAGTTCCAGTGCCAGCTATAAATTCTTTAACTAATTCAATTTTTTGACCTGTAGTCATGTAACCATGTTGCTTAGGTATAAAAGCGGGCTGAGTCCACGGAGATATTAAAGAGAACTCTCCATCATTAAATTTAAATCTATAAGCAAATCTAACAAATTTATCTTTTAAATAGTTTTTATCACCAGGCCAATTTTCATCATAACCACCAGCTAATCCACCTGGCGTTATAGCGCCTGTTACAACGTCATATTGAGGTAAATTAGGTTCACGAAAACTTAATTGGTCACCAGTACATAGTGCTCTAGGCGCAATTAAACCGCTATCATCTCTGATAAAATATCCGCTAGGATCCTTTGCTGTAAAGCCAACCATGCTTTTAGTAAGAGTAATTAAAAACCCAAATGGCGGAACTGTTTTATTAGTTGTGGTTTGAGTTGGGTTGAAAGAAGTTCCGGGGGTGTAGTTTTGGTTATTAGCGGTTCCACTCGCCATTGAACCTACATAGCGAACTGCTTTTATTCTTGTGTTTGGAGAAAAAACCATTCCCTCTTGATTGTTAGCGTCCATTTTATTAGAAACAACCAACATACCTTCCACAAGCCTTTGATTCATAGTTACAAAAAATGAGTTTTGTATATTAACACCTTCTCCAGGAAAAAGAGTAGATCCATTGTAACAGTAATTCGTGACAGTTGCAACCGCAACAGAACCTGCATAATACTCGCTTGATTTACTTACTGACAAAGGATAATAAGCAGTTACGGGTTGAGCATCCCAACTCAAGTTTAAAGGATCAGTAGAGTGTATATCCGCAGTATTTGTTGGTGAACTTCTTATTCTTCCAACAGTTATATTACTAGTTTGTTTGGAATAAGGTTGATCGGCGGTTCCTTTACCTCTAAGCCCAGACAATTTTAGTTTCATTCCCTGTTTTAAAAGACTTGTATCTTGTCCACCTTGAACGTATAAGGTTGCGTTATATGTGTACCCATTGGTATTGTCATTAAAACTAGCCAACATCTGGGTAAATTCAAGTTTTCTGTAAAGAGAAGGTGTTGAGTAAGGATAATACCTGGCTAAAGCAATATTTTCTTCTGTGGAATAGTAAGGAGTTGTTGAGTAAGCGTTTGCATTTAAAGCTGAATTAATATTTATTCTTCTAGGTTGGTTTCTATTATCTGTCCAAAAAAGTAAATCTTCTATTAAATTTATGCCTAAAACCTCGTGCGTTGTCGATAGATTTAAAAAACTACCTTTAACTAAAACATCAATAGTAGCGTCTAAAACATTGTAAATACAAATAGAGCAGTAAGAACCTTCAGGAGCTACGTTAGATAATTTATCAGCTGAAGTATCAGTATAATTAGTAATTAATACATATATTCTTTCAAGAGATTCGTCTATTAAAGAACCTACTATAACACACCCATCTGGTATTACATTTTCTTGTGTAGTAAAATTAGCTATTTCAATATTTCCTAAAATATTTTCTAAAGCGCCTACGTCAGCGCCTTCCGATCTGCTTACATTTATATTCTCAGCATTTCTATATTCTCCTTTAGGTATCAACCTGTCATCTAAGTCTTTATTCATCTTAGACTTAACGAATGTGTTTTGTACTTCCCCCATTTAATTCTAGTGTTTAATCCATTTAGATTTACCTCTCATCACCTGTATAAAAGTGTCTAATTTAATATTACTTAATCTTATTTTAGCATTTCTTAGTTTGGCCGAACTTTCTTTTTTATATCTTTGAACAATATATTCTGGTGTTTTAGGTCTATACGCTATTATATTATATATTATAGAGGCATATAAAGCATCTTCTGCCATTTTAGGTATCTTAGTATCCATACCGTAAGCTAGGCCATCAGATATATATTCTAGTATTATAAGTTTATTAGCTAAGCTGCTAGAAAAACTAAACTTTCCTTCTCTTTCATTTATAGTAAACCAACCGTTTTTATTTGATGTAACAGGATCTAAACCATATCTTTGTCCATAAGCCATTTTAGACCAATCCCAATTATAAACATTGGCAAAGTTATTTTGCATATCTCCGCTTATATTAGCATTGTTATTGCTTGACCATCTTTCGTTTGTTAAAGAACTACCTTGAATATTATTTCCATAAACATCTTGTGTTGGTTGCCCGGTATTATCTTGAACAGGGTTGAAAGTAGGATTACTAGTTAAAGTAGTAGGATATATTACATGCTTGACTCCAGAGCCATCAACCCATGACATTTGCACGTAGTTAACATAATCTTGAGGCATTATTAAAGATAAACTAGGAGGTATAGTTAGTTCTTGAGAGTTTACAGATTTTAATGTATCATAACTAAACTCTTGCAAAGATCTTTTTGCGTGAAATATAACATCAGATCTTTTAATTCTTTCTACTAGTTTGTCAGTGCCTACATAAGCAATCATAAAATTATTAACAACATCGCTCAAAGATACGTAAGAATAACTACCATAACTCTGCCATAAGGTTTGATCATTTAATCTTATTGAAATATTTGAAGTTGCAGGTACAGCTACATCAGTTGTTAATGTTATAACTTGCTGTAAAATGCCAGTGCCAGTATCCATAGTACTAGTCACAGTCCATGTTCCATTATAAAGAACATTGCCAGCGTTAGAAGCTATATTTGCAGCTACGTTATCTATAAAAACATTAAAATTATTAACACTAGTTGGTGTTTCTCCAACTGACCATATTAAAGGAACCATGCTTTGAGGCCAATTTATAACATTAGATACCGTAGCATTTCCCCACTGGTCAGCTCGCCCGCTGTAATACTCGGCTGCAGTTTCTTTAATTAGTCCCATGATTTATTTTTTTGTATTTTGATCTATTTGAGTTCCTAAACCACTAGCTGCTTGAACAATAGTAGTGTCGTTTATTATGATGCCAGCATATTTTAAAATATTTAATACTACTGAAGTCTGTTGACTTTCGCTAATTTCAAACTGTAAAGAACCTTGCCCAGTAGTGTTCATCAAGTTAGCTGCTGTTAAAGTTACACTAAAGGTTTGGTTAGCTCCAATACTAACTGGAGCTATAATAAACTGATCACCAACGTTGTAGTTATTACCAACTTTTGTAATAGTTATTACAGTATTAGTGCCTGTCAAAGTTATTCCAGTTGAACCAGTAGGAGTTATTAATACACTTATTTCAGCTCCAGCGCCACTTGCATTTGGAATAATAGGATTGTATTGAAAAGTGTTTGCAGCTGCTACAGCTGCTTGAGTTAAGTTGTAAGTATTACCAACTCCAGTAGTTCCAACTGTAATAGACGGACTCAAGGTTGTTCCTAACGCTAAAGAACTAGGGCTATAAGATGTGTTGTCATATATGTATTGTCCTAAATTTCCTACTGTAAAACCCCATCTAACATTTTTAGGTTTTCTAATGTAATTAAATGTAACTGCATTTTTTATGTCAGCCGGCGGTAAAGTTAAATTAGGAAAAACAGTAACTCTATCAAGCGAATAAACACCTATAGGAAAATTTAAATCAGGTTGTAATAAAGGAGACTTTGTTTGAAGGTAATATTCTTTTTTACCCATTAACTCTATTTGTGGAGATCCAGGAGTGCCTGAATAATGAACACTACCTAGCCTATGTACTGGAGAAGTGTTTATAGTGCTGTTTTCCACTGGCTGTAAGTATGATATAGTTCCATCAGTATTTGTGACAGTAGAACTAGAAGGAGCTGTTTCGTCAAATACTTGAAACTCTTCATATATGTGATCCATTCTTGAGGCATACTCTACATCTGTCTTTGGCATACGTATATATTGGTTATAATCCTCAAAGAATTTTTCAAATATTTCCAATTGAACTTGTGTAGCTAATTTATTAAACTCGTCAGGAGTTAAATAACCACGTTGTTCTTTATTGAGAATACTTAATACTGTAGTGTATACCGTGTTTACGTTTATTGCCATTCTAATATTTTTAAAAAAAAAGGTGGTGATTAAACCACCTTTATTATAATCACTTGTTATTTTATCTTTTTCTCTATAGATTTGTAAACTTCAAGTCCTTCGTCTGTTTTAAACCAAGATGCCATAGCGGAGTATGGGTTTTCATCAAAAGGTACCGTCATCAATTTACGACCATTACTAGTCCATTTAAAAGTTCTTTGATCTGAAGCTAAAGAAATTATATTTCTTTCTGTAGCTATTATAGCAAAGTTTCTTAATACAACGTTTTCGTCTTTAGCTAAATCTATAAATAACTTTGGTTGTTGTCTAGCAAACAGTAATACATCTCTTTTAATTTCTTTAGAGCTTAACTCGTTTACTTTAGTTCCATTTTCAACCCTGAGTATTGCTTCTGCATGATCTACTTCTAGTTCATAAGCCATATTCATTGCAGCTAATTCCATTTCTAAATAATCATGATGGTTTTCAGCTTCAACAACTTCATCATGTTGTTTAAATATTAAACCGTTATGCGGGTGTTTATTTAAAAATTCTTGTAAATTTCTTTTTTCTTTAGGAACCATCATGTGTCCTAATTCAAAAACTATATGAGTAAGAGTAACTGCTCCTTTTTGTTCATCAACAAATATACTTTTGTGATTTGTAGCATATCTTATTTCTCTCTCATATCCTTGTGCCTCATCAAATAACACCAATGGATACTTAGCAGAATGTCTACTAGGTAAGGTGTATGTTAAAGGTTGTTTATTATTAAGTAAATAATAATTTCTATCTTTATATTCCCAATTGTCTTTTTTAACCTCTTGCTTGGGGGCAGGAGCTTTTTTTACTTTTGTTTCCATAATATAATATAATATAATAATTAAAAAAGACCCCGCCTAAGCGGGATCTTATTATTTTGTTCACTATAGTCCTGCAGCAGTTACTGATGCGATTAATCCACTTAGTGTTGCTGGAAAAATACCTGGGCCAGAAGCTCCATTAATCTTATCCATAGCGTCGATTATTAGATCAGCGTCTTTCTGTACTAAAGTACCAGCTCCATCAATAGTTACTTTATATCCCGAAAGATATTGAACTATAATGTCACCATTTGATACTTTAACTGAACCCACGTTGTCAGCTGATAGCAAATCAAACTTTGCGTCAGCTTTTAACAATTTTACATATCCCATTTTCTTATTTTTTTAAATGTTTATAATTAATTATGCTCCTTTAAATAACACGAAGTTATTAGCAGCTTGTGTAACTAAACATCTTTCAGATAAGAAACTTACGGTCATTGCATCTAAAGTGTCGGTATAAGCGCCACCTACAGATCCAGTTACCCAGGATTTCATTCTTCTATCTTCAGTTTCAGAAGCTCTATATCTTACATGTAAGAAAGGACGTCTGATATTAGAACCTAACATTTGATCGTATACTGTAGTTGTTCCAGCAGGAATCATTACACCATCGATTTCTTTAGATAATCCTCTTAAAGAAGCATCATTTAAATATTTCCAGTCAGTTTTGTAGAAGTCATAAGAACCTCTTCTGAAACCAGAAAATCCAAAGTTTAATGCCATGTCACCATCATTCTCAAATAAACCATAAGAAGCAGCTGTAGTAGAAGCAAATCCACCATTAACAGCAGCGATCATATCGTCAAAATCAAGAGCAGTAGATCTTGATAAGAATAACATGTTTTCTTCAATAGCGCCTTGCTTGTCTAAGTTTTTAAGGATTTCATCAAAATCACCTAAAGCACCAGAACCAGGAGCAGCAGCTCCAGCAAAACCAGAGTATACATTACCTCTTGCTTCGATAGCAGCAAATAAACCTTCAGAACCTTGAATGTCAGTAGTTAAAGCCGCATCGTTAGTTCCACCATATTGAAATTGAGATAAAGCAGCATAAGCAGCATTATTCATATTCTCAGCTTCAACCATAGCCATTTCTAAAGTATCTTCAAATCTTAATCTAGTTTCAGACTCAGATTTTAAATACCATAAATATCCTGATTGACCATCTTCAGTTGCAACTTCAACCCAGCCGATCTGAGCTGTGTCAGAACCACTTATTTGAAAGTTGTCTTTAAGTATAATAGGTCTATTAGAAAACTGTGTGAAACTTGGCTCAATAGAACCTTGTAATCCAATTGCACCTTTTCCAAATTCAGAACCATAAACGTATAGATTTATTAAGTTAGCTCCAACAGGCATTGCGTTAGTTGCAGTACCGTAAAGTTTTACTTCCAAAGTATCACTAGTAGCACCAGTAACAGCTTGAACTAAACCTTTTTGAACAACTAATCCAGTAGCGTTGTCAGTCATTAAAATTGTTTGACCAACTCTTACAGCACCAGTTCTAGAACCAGCAGCTAAACCAGGTTGAGCTTGAGCTAAGTTCAAAACTACTTGGATATCTGCATCAGTTAATCCACCAGGCACAGTAACTGAAGCTTGTTGGTAAGCAATGTGTAATCTATTTTGTTCAGACCAAATTACTTGATCAGATGTCATTGGCATTTCAGCGCCAACCATTCTCAAGAAACCACCAATTGTTCGGTTTCCGTATCTTTCTATCTCAGCTTCATAAAGCTCAGGTAAATACTGCTGTGCAAAATTTCCTCCAGTAGCGTCGTCAAACGATAGGAAGTTGGTGTTTAAAGCCATTCTTGCTTGAGCAGGTACCAATGATGCAGGAAAACTCCCGCTTACATTAAAACTCATATTTTATGTTTTTAGTTTTTATTTTTATTTGTTGTTTTAAATTTCAACTTAGAACTATCAACACCATTAACTGCTTTTACTTTTAATCCCCCTATAAAAACTTCACCTGAGTTTTGAGCCCTTGGTTGGTTTTCTATATTGTTAGATTTAGCTAGCACATCTTTAACAGCATCAGCTTTGCCTTGCTCATAAAAATGATTAGCTATTGTATCAGCGTTTCTAGCTGCGTATATTGCTTTGTGATAGCCCGATGGATCAATCATCTCACCCTTTTTATTTAAGAACCTCCTAAAAAATGAATCTAAATTTGACTGTTTTTCTACGATTTCAGTTGGGTCAGCGTTATAATTGAATTTTTTATCACCAACGTTAAATTCAAAACCTTTGAAGTCTTCGTTAGTTAATTCATTTGTTTTTGCTTCAAAAACCCCTCTGATGCGCTTCACATCTTCTTGTCCTTTGTTGTATCTATTGAAAAAGTCTGTAGCTTTTTTTTGTTCCTGAGTTACGCCGGGTCTCAACTTGATTTCGTCGTAATATTTACTCTTGGTTTCTTCCAAAAAGTTAGTTGCTTTTGCAATTTCTTCTTTGAATGCGAGTTTTTTCTTTTTTATAGCTCGCTCTTCATCCACTTCTTCATCAAATGAGAAATTGTCTTCCATTATGAAATCTATTTCTTCTTGATTTAAATGTGGCTTAGTATTTTTGTAATATTCTTTTAATAAAGATTTTTCATCTAAAACTGAATAATCTCTATTTAACCTAGTATAATCTTCTATACTACCACCAGTATCTTCCATAAAATTAATTAATTTTTCTATGTTTTCTGGCATCTTAGGTACAACCTCTTCTTTAACTACCTCTTCTATCTCTTTACTTACAACATTATCTAACGCTATTTCAGTTATAGGAGATGCTATTTTTTCTTCGACACTTTCTCCGGAAGGTTCTTTGTCGAGTACTTTTGACTCCACTTCTGGGCTGTCTTTGGCAGGAACTTGTACATCCACCTTTTGTGCGCTTTGCTCTTGAACGGCATCTTCTTTTTTGTTTAAGTTTATTTTAGTAGTTGTTTCAGTTGTATTTTTTAAACTTGGTTTTTTGGTTTTTATTTTTATAGGTTGTTTTTCTTTATCTTGAATTGTATCTGACATAATATAATATAATATAATAATTAATAATAATTCTTAAGACATATTAAATGCACTTAAGTCTATTCCTTCTGGGTTTTCAGTTTCTGTGAAATTAGTAGGCGCAGTATCATTCTTACGCTGATTTATCATTTCACTTTGCTGTGTTCCAGAAATTCTAGTTCTTTTATCTTTTCTATCTTCTATGAGACTTTCTCTCTCTTTTTCTCGCTCTATCTTCATTTGTTCTAATTGCATATCAAATCGATGTTGGAATTGCATTAGTTCTTTTTTAACAGCAGCTTCTGCTTGTATTTTTTGAATATCAAATTGAGCTTTTCCTTGTTCTAATTGTAATGCAGTTTGTGATAGAGCTTGTTGTTTTTGTAGTTCTTGTAAAGCAGCTGCTTCAGAAGCTTTTTCTTGAGCTTCGCCTTGGGCTTTTATAGTTTCCATTTGCTGCTTTTGATCTGCTTCTTGCTTCTTCTTTCTTCTATACTTTAGAAATTGATTTGCCAATTGCAAGTTTTTTACTTCTCTTATATCTATAGCATCTTCTAAAAATATTTGTCCGGACTTTAAAGCAACTTGTATATTTTCCTCTAGCATAGCTTTTTCCTCTTCATCTGGCTCTAAATTTAAAAATATACCAAAATCATGCATGTTCACAGTTTTTAATTCTTCTAAAGTTCCAACATTATATTGAGATATACTATTTTCTAAAGACTGTCTAGTAAGTGGAAATGATAGTGAATCAGCTACTCTAAGCGAGACATTTTCGCAAGCTCTTAATGTTAAAAATAAATTAGCTTGTAATATATGCCTTGTAGCTACATTTGAATTAGCTGCTGCTAGTTTTTGTAATCCAACTAGTGATTGTTTATCTGGTAGAGTACCGTCTCTAGCTTCGTTAAGTCCAGTTACGTCTCTTATTAGTTGTAAATAATATTGGTAAGTTTGAATTAAACTTTGCATTTTAGCTCCACCTGAGCCAGTTTGTAATTCTTGTATTGGTACTTTACCTCTGTTAAGATCACCATCAACAGTTGAAGATCTACCAACAATACTACCTGTTTGGAAATACATATTTAAAGCTTCTCTAGCGTTGTAGTTTGTTCCATTACCTAAATCTACCTCAGCCAAACCATCTACATCTAAGAAAACACCGTCTGGCACTATTCTAGACATTACTTGTTGCATTTTTAAATGAGTCAATTGTATCATATCTGCAAAACCAGTAACTTTTCTAACTAAAGAATCTATACGACCTTTGTACATTCTAGGTGCGCATATTGCATAATTCATAAAAACCTTAGTAGTATCAGAAACAGGTCTAGTCATATTCTCAGCTAGCTTCCATTGCATCATCATTGGATGACCTAGTATTTTAGCTCCTGAATATAATGTTTCTATAGTTCTAGAAACTCTTTCAAAATTTTCGTTTTCGGGCGGGTTGAAAGTATCAGGTTTTTCAAGTACCTTTTCTAATCCAAAGGCATTTTTCTTTATTTTAAAAACTTGATCTGAATAAGTCTTGTATTCAAAGTATAAAACTTGAACAGTTAAATCATCTGATCTTCCGCTCCAATTTCTTAAATACTCAGCATTGCCAGGGTATTTTTGAATTGTTGACATTTCTTCATCAGTAAGTCCAGGGAATTGAACTTTTAAATCTTGTATAGCAACTGACTTAACTTCACCAACATAGTATATATCTTCAAAGTTTGGGTCTTCTGTATATGAATAAACTAAAGAAGCTGGATCTACATAGTCTACGACAACCCCTCTAGCTTTATCCCAGGTTGTTTTAACTGCTCCAATACCTAAAACTGTTAAATCATAATTAATTCTACGTTTAGTTAAATCAAACTTGTTTTTATCTAATATTTGATTTATAACTTCTTCTTCTGCTACTTCTACACTTTGCTTAAAATCCATTTGCATGTGTATAGCTAATTCTTCTTTATCTTGAGGAGCTTTATCTGGATCTTGAGCGTTAAAAGCATCTACTCCTAAAACAGCCTTAGCTTCATTTAGAAAATCTTTAGCAACTATATCTGTCATCAAGCCTTGAGCATAATCTGTTCTTTGCTTAGAACATACTGGGTCTTGTGCATAGGCATTTATATCATAACTTCTGTCTGATATTCCATTAACTACTATATCTACAAATTTAGATAAAACTGGAACAGGTTTCCAGTCTAAGTTCAAATAAGATAAATCACCGTCTATTGCTAATTCATCTTTGTATTTTTGAACAGGTTGTTCACCTCTAGCGTATAATCTTAATGTATGGTATTGATTGTAATTAACCGCATACCCGGGTGTATTGTAAGCGTTTCTGTAGTTTCTAAACCATTCGCCTTCTATTGCTCTACCTACAGCCAGGCCGTATTCTTCTGTTGCTTTCTCTGCATCAGGTACAACTTGATTAGGAAACGAACTATTATTACTAGTGTAAATTTGCGCCATATTTATTTTATAATTTTTGAAATACTACCATCATTATCATATCTTTTAAATCCAAGATAAATAGGTTTTCTTTTTATATCTGCAACTGGTCTATACTTATTTTTATTACAAGCCATTATTGCTAAACCAGAACTTATACTAGCATCATGCTTAGTTCTATTGTTTATATCAAATCTAGACCAATCTTCTAATGTTTTTTGAAGGTACATATCTCCATACTCTTCGTTGTTTAATCCTACATATTCTTCTATATAAGACTCTATAGCTGCGGCGTGCGCTTGCTTTATATCTTGACTTGAATTAGGAATTCCGCCAATTTCTTTTTCTGTTGTAGAAAGTTTGTTCCAAATTTTATCAGGACGATTCATTGAAAATCCCCTATAGCCTCTACGTTTAAGGTAATATAATAATCTCGGCTTATTATTTTCACAAAGTATTGGCATACCATAAAACACACAAGCCATTAAAACATCTTCAAAAAATATTTCAGCTGTTTGAGGTCTTGATATGTATTCTAAAAAGAAATGGTTAGGTGGCGCATCTTCCATGCTAAACTTAGTTAAACCATGTAGTGCTCCATTAGACCCTTTACCATCAACAGTGCCTGAAATGTCGTAACTATCACAACCAAAAGCTCCTAAATGTTCGTTACCTGGGTATTTAACTTGATTCTTTACTATCACTTGGTTTTGATTTTTTTTATCTGGCACCCATGATATAGTGAATCTACCATTTTGATCTGGTAAAAAAGTTACCTTAGTATCTTTCACTCCATTTTCCCATATGAATTTACCTTTAGTAGTATTAGCTGTATTATTAAATTCTTCATTATAATCTATTTGCTGATATATTCTAGTTAAATTAAATAAACTCTGTTTTGATTCATCTCTAAAAGCGTGTTGCTCTGTTCTTGGAAACTGTCTATAATACTCGTTTAAACTATCTTGATCAGACTTTAATCCTTCAACTTCATTTTGCCAGTGTTCGATAACGCCTGTTGTAATGTCATAACCGTCAACGCCTTTGATGCTATCTTTTTCTCTAATGAATACAGGTGATCCGTAAGAATCCATGAATCCTTCGTAGTTCCATTCCATAGGGACGAACAGAGAATAGAGTCCAGAAGAAGTTTGTCCGTTTCTATTTCTTTTTTTAACGTCTGAATTATAGTATAACTTTTTGAAGTTGTTTCCACCTTTATCTAATGCGTTTGAAGTTGAGCCCATCATACA
>Ga0181410_1000148_pt1 | contig 29861 bp, 38 predicted proteins | sample 33SPOviralmetaG_FD_130112 | JGI IMG/M metagenome (GOLD analysis project Ga0181410, IMG submission 130112) | Marine viral communities from the oligotrophic San Pedro Time Series (SPOT) site, San Pedro Channel, CA, USA - 33 SPOT_SRF_2012-06-20 | ecosystem: Environmental > Aquatic > Marine > Strait...
AGACGGCGCGTGGGGCTTCCTTTAAATGAAACCACCTTTTGCCCGGGGGGGGTCAGCGTTCTTGTCGTATATTGTGCGCAGTAACTACCTGAAAATGAGCGCAACAAGAAAGACTATCGCCCTAAAAGCCTTGCAGGGCACGGATAGGCCGTCACGTCGCGTGTTGCCAGTCAAGCAATTAGGACTGAATCGGCCTGACCCGGTATTTGACTTGTCGGCTGCTGAACGCAAACTGTATGACGACTTGGTTGAACACCTGGATCATTACGGTCTGCTGCATAAGGTTGATGCTGTCGGACTCAGCTTGCTCGCAAAAAACATCGCCATTATGAAGTGGTGTGCTGACTCACTAAAGGGACCGGGTGATGTTGTGCAAGTGTTTGACAATGGCACGAGCAATGTGAGCGGCATGTACACGGCGTACACCAAAGCGCAAGCAGCTTTTCAGTCTCTGATGTCCAAGTGGGGGCTATCCCCAGTAGACAGAGAGAAGATTGCAGGCATGCTATTGGACAACGAAGAGGACGAGTACGAAAACTTTAAGGATGCCTAATGTCCCCAAAAAAGAAAAGAGACGTCCATGGAAGGTACCTGCTAAGGGCCGTAGGCCGCAAGCTGGCAGAATACGGTCAGCCGACCCTCGATACCATACTAAGCAATGGCAGCGAACCCGATTGCTGGTGCTACAACGAGACGCATGCTGTATGCTCTGCATGCAGCTTGGTAAAACTACTGCCTCAACCGTTGCCGACCACATCATCCCAGTGCGAATGCGGGATCCGTTCAATGACCAGTTCTACAACATCGACACCATACGCGGACTATGCAGCTCCTGTCATGCCCGGGTCTCGGGACGTCAAGCACACGGTAAAGAATGAGTCAACCACAGTATGTAAAATATGCGGAGGACGTGCTAAACGGGGACATCCCGACATCGAAGTACGTTAGGCTGGCTTGTGAAAAGTTTGCCGATGAGGTCAGCCAAGGGCACGACCTATATCACTTCGACCCTGAGCGAGCCGACAAGTACATCACCTTCTTTTCAAAATTCCTCAAACACAGTAAAGGAACGTTTGCAGGAAGCTCCTTTGACTTATTGCCATGGCAAGAGTTCGTTGTAGCCAATTTGTTTGGTTGGGTTAACACTGAGACTAATCACCGTCGGTATCGTACTGCATACATACAAGTTGGTCGTAAGAACGGTAAGACGACTCTGCTTGCGGGGCTATCTCTCGCCATGCTGGACTTTGACGCAGAGCAGGGCAGTGAGGTTTACTATTGCGCAACAAAGAGAGACCAAGCCAGGATCTGCTTTGACGAAGCGGCACGAATGGTTGCCAGTAGCCCCAGTCTGTCTAAGCGTATTGGCGTTCACCGCGCCAACATGCACGTCAAGAAGACAAACAGTAAAGCCGAGCCACTATCGAGTGACCGCAATAGTTTGGATGGTTTAAATGCGCACCTTGCTGTAGTGGATGAGTATCACGCACACACAACAAGCCACGTTTACAACGTCCTAAAATCATCAATGGGTAGTCGCCTGCAACCAATGATGATGACAATTACAACGGCTGGATTCAATGTAGACGGACCTTGCTACCAATTAGCTCGCACATGTAAGGAAGTGTTGGACGGCAAGAAGACTGATGACAGCCTCTTCAGTATGCTTTACGAACTCGACCCGGAAGACGACTACAAAGAAAGTGAGCATTGGATAAAAGCTAACCCAAGCTTAGGTAGCAGCATAAGCCTTGAGTATCTCGAGCAACAGGCCACACAAGCAAGGAACTACGGAGGCGCGGAAGAGGTGAACTTTAAAACCAAGCACTGCAACTTATGGGTTCGTAGTAGCGAGAGCTGGGTCACCGATGACGTATGGCAAAAAAACGACTTAGGCGTTGTAGACATTGAGCCTACGCGAGCTTGCTATGGTGGCCTTGACCTTGCTTCGGTCAGTGACTTCTGCTCTATGGTGCTGGCGTTCCCTCGTGATGACGGTGGTTATGACACGCGTCGTTTCTACTGGCTACCTGAAGAGGCTATTGAGAAACGGCTGTATAAAGACGAGTCCACCATCTACCTGGATCTTCGCCATGCCGATGAGGTCATGGTCACGCCCGGCAACGTAACTGACTACGACTACATCCGTAAATGCATCAGCGGGTATCACGTTGTAGACGGTCAGGTGCAGTTTGATGACGACTGCATCATGCGTAAGTACAACTTGCGCAGTATTGCTTTTGACCGATACAACAGCTCACAGCTCATTATCAATCTCACACACGATGGCGTAGAGATGAGTCCTATGGGCCAAGGCTACGTCAGCATGTCGGCTCCGATGAAAGAAGTCTATCGCCTACTTCTTGAGGGAAAACTCAACCATGAAGGCGACCCCACTTTGCGCTGGATGGCAGGCAACCTTGAAGTTGCTTACGATCCGGCTATGAACTGTAAGCCTGATAAGGCAAGGTCTCAAGATAAGATTGACGGCATCACTGCATTGATATGTGCTGTAGGTGAAGCAATGACAGAAACTCAAGACGACCAATTCCCTGATGACTACACAATCCGATTCCTATGAAATCTTGCGAGGACAAATTAGAAATGGCCCGTAAACTCAACACTCCACACGGCTTTGTTGACGAGTATCAGCGTAGGCTATACGCACACGACAGAAACGTAGACGCCTACTGGTCTGTTGAAGAAGACTACTTTCAGCTATTTGGGCGCAACCGCTACAGTTGCTACCAAAGCTTCCATACCATCCTGCGCCGCATCTTGCGTAGAAATCGAACAACGTAGGACCAACTTGTTGCATCAATGACTAACCTTGTAAAATATGGCAGAGAACCGTCAGGGCATCTTCGCTCGCATCCGTAGCGCAATCCGACCATCGGATAATCAAGAGGAGCGTTCGTTTGACCCCGCACTCTATTACCCATGGGCACCAACTCGCTCAGGAGTAGTTATGAGTGAGGAGGGCTCACTTGCTGTGTCCGCAGTTTACGCCTGCATCAATAAGATTGCCAGCACCATTGCCAGCTTGGACATAGGTCTGTTCCGTGTTGAGAACAACAGGAAGGACATGGTTAGCGACCATATCGCTTACAAGCTGTGCGCAAGGGAACCTAACCAGTATATGGGAGCGTTTCACTTTTGGCAATACATTGTGTCAGACGCACTGATGCACGGCGGTGGGTACGCTCTAATTGAACGAGACCAAGCTGGACGTCCAAAAGCATTGACACTGGTGCCGCCGGATCAAATTAAAGCAAAAGACCTCAACGGTCGTCGCATATATCTGTACCGTGACACTAACGAGGCTCTTTTCAACGAAGATGTGTTAGCAATCGAATGCTTCCGTGGCATGAGCCCGGTTAAGGAGCATCTCGAAAACATTGGCCTGTCTTTTGCCGCACAGCAGTATGGTGCAAGCTTCTTTGGTAGTGGCGGCAACATGAGTGGTGTGCTTATGACCGACAAGGTGTTGAGCGAGGACCAGTACCGCCGTCTTGGTAGTACTTGGGACCAAAAGTACCACGGTATGAATAGCAGTCACGCTACAGCAATCTTGGAAGCAGGGTTGAAGTATGAGCGTGTTGGTATTCCGCCGGAGCAGGCCCAAGCATTAGCCACTCGTAAGTACCAAGTTGAAGAAATCTGCCGCATCTTCAATGTGCCAACTGGCATGGTTCAAGTCGGTGAGCAGAAGTACAGCAACGTAGAGCAGCAAGACTTGTTCTTTGCCAAGCATACAATCCACCCCTGGATCGTAAATATTGAGCAGGAGCTACGCCGTAAGCTATTGACTCCGGGCGAACAAGACGCTCACGAGTTTCGCTTTAGCATGTTAAGTCTTATGCGCGGCGACATGGCTGCACGAGCCAACTACTACCACACTCTTTTGACTGACGGGGTGCTAAGTATCAACGAGGTCAGAAAATTTGAAGACCTTAATGGCGTAGAATCGGGAGACATCAACCTCGTTCAGGTCAACCAAATCCCGTTGAGCAGTATGGAGGCGTATGCGAAATCACTAACTGGAACTGAACCTGATGGCGACGTACAGTAATTACCCCCAATCAGCTCGCAAGGCAGCTCGACGCGCTATTCGCCACAAGGAGAAGAACGGCACAAGCTGTGGAACGCCTGTGGGCTGGAATCGTGCATCGCAATTGTCGTCAGGTGAGGCACTTAGCCTGTCTACGGTAAAAAGAACATTCTCCTTTCTCTCTCGTGCTTCCGTGTACAATCAAGGTAAGTTTACGGACGAGAAAGGCAAAGACATTTGTGGAAGCATCATGTATGCGGCTTGGGGAGGCTCCAGTATGCGCTCATGGTGCAGTGGTGTCATTAATAAATCTGAACGCATGTCGCAACAAGAAACCGAAGAACGAGACATACTTGCTGTGCAGGAAACTGAGGATACAGTAATTGTCACACACACAAAAGCACCGGGCTACGGAGGTACTCAGCGGCCTGTTGAGTCAAACCCCTCTAACCCCAACGCGGATCCTGGTCTACCCGCGCCAACGCCCAGCTCACCACCAACATCAGGAGGCAAGCCTCCAGCTCCTGCCGCACAAGGTGGCAGAGATGAGGATTCTATTAACGACCAAGAAAAACGCACTATGAGTGATATTGAGCGCAGACACCTCCCAAGCAATGAGGAGGTTGAAGTACGCCTGTCTGACGAGGGCCGTACTGTTGAAGGCTACGCTGCTGTATTTGGACAACCAACAATGATTGGTCAGGTCGAAGAAGTAGTAAGCCACGGGGCCTTTGATGACCGCCTTGGCGATGACGTTGTTGCTTTGTTTAACCACGATCAAAACATGCCGTTGGCTCGGTCCATTAACGGCGAAGGCACCCTTGAACTTAAGGTTGACCAAAAAGGTCTGTACTACAAGTTTGACTTAGGCAATCAGTCTTACGCCAAAGACCTTGCAGAAAGCATTAAGCGCGGCGATGTACGCGGTTCAAGCTTTGGTTTTGTAGTTCGCGAAGACGACTACGAAAAGAAATCTGACGGCACATACCGTCGAAACATCAAGTCCGTTTCACGGATTGCAGACGTATCTCCAGTTGTCAGCCCTGCCTACCCACAGACCTCCGTAAAAATGCGCGATATGATTGCTGCTATGGAGGCGCAGGCAGAAGAACAGGCTGCTCCTGACACCGAAAATCCGCCAATGCTCGCTCCAAAGAGGAAAGTAGCGGAGGCACTTCTTTCTATTCACCACCATAATTCCCAAACAAAATGAAGCAATCCATTGCTTTGAAGGAAGAACGAGCCTCCCTCATCACTGAGCTGGAGGGCCTCGTCAACACCGCCTCCACCGAGGAGCGCGAGTTCACTGAAACTGAGGAGACCCGTCAGGGCGACCTCAATGAATCAATCTACGCCTTGGACGCGAAGATTACCAAGGCTGAGAAGTCTGAGCAGATTCTTGCTCGGAACCTTGCAGGTGCGGCATCTAAGTCTGATGAGGTCGAGATGGACAACCATGCCAAGCATTACAGCTTGCAGTCTGCTGTAGAGCAGTTCCGCATGGGCGGTCGTCTTGAAGGCCGTGAGGCTGAGATGCAACAGGAAGCCATGAAGGAGTACCGCGAAGCGGGCATCGCTCCTACTGGTCACATCCAAATCCCGATGGGCATCACCTATCGTGCAAGTGGTGACGTTTCTGCTTTTGCTGCCACTACTGGCACAACAGAGCAGCCCGTGTTGCCCGGTCTCGTCCCTGAGTCTGTCATTCAGCAGGCAGGTGCCAACCGCATCACTGGAGTTGCTGGAACAGTTCGTCTCCCAGCATTGCCATCTGACGCCACGTTGATCAAAGGCGAAGAAGCCGCCATGGATCCTGGATCCGAGATGGCTGCTGTGGACATCGCACCTGTGCGCATGGCCTCTCGCATCGACGTGTCAAATCAGATGCTCGCTGCATCTACCAGCACGTTTGACTCTGTAGTCGCTGCTCAGTTCCGCCGTCACAGCGGAGGTTTGCTCGACAAGCAGGCTTGGGCCAACTTCGTTGCTCAAGGGGCTAAGGTCCTGCGTAGCACCACTGCTAATGCCGCTATCCCAGCCATCGACTTTGCTTCTGCAAACGACTTGATTGCTGCTCTCGGCACTGCTGAGGCTTTGGACAACAGCGCAGCGTTCTTCTCTGCTCACGGTCAGTTGGCTACAGCTCGCTCACAGCAGGCTGTCACCAACGGTGGTATCCCCACCTTGCAGGCTGACGGCACGATTGCTGGCTACAAGGCTTACGGTCACAGCCAAATCACTGATGCTTTGTTGACTGACACCGATGTCGATGCCGCTTCTGAGGTGTATGCTACCGCAGGTTCTGTCACCTCACTTAGCAACGAAGCTGATGCTCTTCCGTTCTTCATGGTGAACATGAATGATGTCTACTGCTGCTACTGGGGCGGAGCGGACCTCGTCGTGGACAACATGAGCCAAGCACACGCTGGCGTCACGCGTTTGATTATGAACTACTACGCCAACTGTAAGGTTGGACACGCTGCTTCTGCGAAGTACGTTGTTGTAGCGTAAAATCTGTTTTGGTTATCCTGGATCCTGGCCTTCGGGCTGGGGTCCGGGCTACCCACACTTGCTCATGAATGCACATCCACACATACAATTTGGAGCCACTACAGGCTCAAAGACTTTGACCGCAGGAGTCCTCCCGGAACTGGCTGATGTTAAGGCCCATTTGCGTGTGGACTTCAATGATGACGACACGTACATTGGAGATATCATGACGGCGGTTCGCTCGTACATCGAAGACTACTGCGATGTAGCGTTTGGAACCATCACACACACAGCGTACTGGGATTACGCCTACCCCTTAGTTAATGTCCCAAAGAAATTCGACACTATAGCGATTCTTGGTGCAGGCGATGCAGACCTGACTCCCACGCTATCTGTCAAGCAGGCTGACGGAAGTTATGTTGCTGCTACCGCTGACTCTTACGATGTAGACTACGTCAGCAATCCTATTCGTGTCCACATGAAATCAGGCTTTAGCGAGTCTGGCCGGACACTTAACCGATACAAATTCACCTTTACCACAGTTGCACTAACTGTCCCGGAATACGTGTTTCAGGCATTCCTTATGATTGCAGGACATTACTATGAAAACCGTCAAGACGTAGGTAAAGAGCGAATCTTTGAGGTGCCTATGAATAGTAGGTACTTGCTCAATAGGTATCGCCAACAATCCTTTGTCTGATGCTCAACATAGGAACCTTCCGCAGGAAGATAAAGTTGTACTCTCCTGCCACAAGCGTCAATAGCTTTGGAGAGACAGCAATAAGCAGATACGTTTTGCAGTTGACCTGCTTTGCTAAGAGGCGGGACATTGAGTGGTCTACTATTGGTGAGGAGTCACACGGTAAGCAGCTTGTCGTCGAGGCACGTACCGAGTTCTATATTAAGAAGTTTCGTCCTGCCATTACAGAAGAATGGCTTGTAGAGTTCAATGGCAAGTACTATGAATTGACTCGTGTTGACGAGTTTGGTAACGGCGAGTACACAAGGCTTTTAGGACTGCGAAGAGACAACTGGACACCAACCTTCTGACATGGCCCTACTCAGCAACAAGTTTCGGCCCAACGCTGTTGTAGATACCACAGCCCTAAAGCACTTTGAGAAGAAGCTACAGACGCTTGGAGGGTTAACGGTGAAGCAGCGTCGAAAGGAGATGCAGAAGGTAACCAACTACGCTATCCGACCTACAACAGCTTTGATGAAGCAGAAGGCGGGCGCGATTAAGCGACGAGGCATTTTGCGTGACAGCGTCATGACTATGGGCGCAAAGGCCACTGGTTTTGGCTCTCGAGTCGGATCCAGGTCAGGGCCAAAGATTCGGGGCACAAAAAAAAGGAAGGCATATCACGCGCACCTTGTTGAGCTTGGAACAAAGAAAAAGACCAAGACGGTCAAGCCCGGCAACAAGATGTTCCGTTTCTACAGCTTTAAGAATAAGCGTTGGGTCTTCACAAAAAAGATTGTGCATGGCAGCAAAGCACAGCCCTTTATTGCCCCTTCATACCAACAGACCAAAAGTCAATATGCTCCACGAATAAAGAAGAAGCTTGCTGTGATGCTTAGGACATTAGTCACAGGTGGAGGTCGTAAATCAGGAGTAACCAAAATAGGCAAGTAATGATTCATGTAATTCGTCAGAGACTTATTGACACTCCTGCGGTAACAAACCTTGTTCCCGCGTCAAGGATTAGCCTTGTTAATGCTCGGCAGGGCATGGAGCGTCCTTACATTGCCATTGATCTTGAAGAGACTCAGTTTCAGCGCAACACCACGACTGTACATGGTGAAATCTATAACGTGTTGGTCTACGTAACCAGCACCACCATTAGCAACGCTTGGGCTGTACACAATGCAGTTAAAGGCAGCCTCAGCGAGTTTACCGGAAGCATAACGGTAGATGGTGTTGACTACGAGATTGGTCAGGTTAGCATCATGGATGTCATGACTGATGCGCACGAGCTTCACGACTTCTATGTGGTGGCAATCAGCTTCAACGTCTTTATGGGTTGTTAATCGAACTTCGTTTGCCTCGATTGCCTTAGAAATTATAACCTTGCACTATAACTGTTCACCATGTCAACGATTAAGGGAAATAACGCTACTATCATCTTTAAGGATGAGGCGTCCAACAATGCATCGGACTTAAACACGTCAGCACTTGGTTCTTACACTGAGTTCACTGGCGTCACAAGCTGTAGCATTTCAGTGTCCAACGCTACCTTTGAGGCAACCAGTATTACTGGGCCTTCGTCAGCAGCTACTACTCGTGATTTCTCTGTGGGCACTACAGCTACGTCTATGAGCCTTGAGGGCGTTTACGATCCAGGGCAAACCAACAATGCCGACGAGTTGTTTCTTAAGTGCAAAAACAAGACTCGAATGGGTCTGTTTTGGGAAAACGCACAAGGAGGAAGCGGCGAAAACAAAGCCGTTGGCGGAATTGGCTTCTGCACTTCTTTTGAGCTTAGTGCTGGCATGGACGACTTCGTTACCTTCTCCGCCTCATTTGAGCTGGAGGGAAACCCAAAAGTGATTGACATCAACTAATCATGGCAACAATTAACGCAAATACGGTAGCCATCTATGTTGATGCTGCCGCAGGTTCGTTCAGCACGAACCCTGCTGAAACCTCAACAGCTACACCTGCATTGAAACCTGTTTTGTACAGCTCAAGCGCAAGCATTACGGTGAACAACGCTACTTACGAGACCAACTACAAGAAGGCTACGGCTTCTGTCTCAGACGCAGCTCCTTCTTTGGCACCGACACGAGCTTACAACGTAGGTACCACTACTACGTCAATCAGCTTGGAGGGTATGGCATCTTGGGCGACCCTTTCTAACACCATGGACATGAAGGCCATCTTTGACGAGGTAATCGGAAAAGCTCAGGTTACTGTCTGCTGGGCCTCAACTGACACAAACGGCAGTGCATACGGAGGAAAGGGTTTCTTCACCAGCTTTGAGATTAGCTCAGGCGTAGATGACTTTGCTACCTTTAGCGCACAGATTGAGCTGACAGGCGACCCCGAGGTTGTAGCCTAATCGTCAAACGAGGCTTAGTTTGTTGTAAATTGCCAGCAAAACGTTGGCTATGAATAAACTGTCCGGAAAATTTGACGTAGAGCTTGCAGGCAAAAAATGGGTTTGCCACCTTTCTATGAATGCATTCCGCATTCTTTGTGAGAAAGAGTATATCAAGTTTGCTGACATGCAGAACTTCCTTCAGGAAAAGCCATTGAGTGCTGTTCCAAAGGTCATTTTCTATGGCATCTTGAACAATCTATTCCTCACACAACAGGATGTAGACAAGAAGCTTCCCGACTTTGAATGGTTTGCGGCTGTCCTTTTGGACGATCCTGGTTCGCTTGAAGCTTACACCGAGAAGATTGCTATTGCTTTCGGTGGAGAAGCCGAAGATAAAGAGGACTCGGGAAACAAGTAGACGACCAAGACTCGGAGCCTCAAAGCTGGCACAAGCTATATGAAGAGGGGCTGGGCTTAGGACTACTACCTGAGCAGTTTTGGTCGTTGACATTCTTTGAGCTTGCCAGCTACAGCCGCTATATCCGCAGACAGGATGAGCGACAGTGGTGGCACACGTCCAGTCTTATGGCCCTGCATGCTAACATGAACAGGGACAGCAAGAAGAAGCCTAATCCGTATAAAGCGGCAGACTTCTTCCCATACAACGACGAAAGAAAAAAAGCAAAGTTTGTTCGTGGTTTAACGACTGAGGAGAAAGACCTTACGGCAGGTTGGGCACAAAAACTCCAAAGTCAAGATGGCAAGTCAGGAACTAAGTAAGTTATCGGTCCTTCTGCTGTTTGACACCTCTAAGTTTGAGAAGGGGCTGTCAGATGCGCAGAAGAAAATGATGCGAGTCGGTCGTAGTATGACCGACATCGGCAAGAAGATGAGCGTAGGCTTGTCTCTTCCGTTAGCAATTGTAGGTAAGCGCGTTACAGAAACAGCTACCGAGTTCGAGTATCAAATGGCCCGGGTACAGGCCATTAGTGGTGCTACCTCCAGTGCCTTTAACGAGCTTTCAAAAAACGCCGAGGCTCTCGGTGCGTCAACCATCTTTACGGCCCGCGAGGTTGGTCAGCTTCAAGAGGAATTTGCAAAGCTTGGATTCACTGCGGATCAAATCGTTCAGGTTACTGAGAGTACGCTCTCTTTGGCTCAAGTTACAGGGGCATCACTTCCTCGAGCTGCTGAGATTGCAGGTGCCACTTTGCGCACGTTTGGCATGGAGGCCAATCAAGTTGGTCAAGTCAACGATGTAGTTGCTGTTGCCATATCTAAGTCTGCACTTGACTTTGAGTCGTTTGCAGAGACCATGAAGTATGCTGGCTCACAGGCTGCGGTCAGCGGCGTAAGCATGGAGGAGCTGAGTGCTGCCATGGGCGTACTTGCCAACCGAGGCGTCAAAGGCTCGATTGCAGGTACACGTCTGCGTATGATCTTCGCCAAGTTAGCTCAGGAAGGAGGTAACGTCCACGACAACTTTATCGAGCTGATACAGGGCAGCATGACGATGACCGAAGCTATTGACCGCTTTGGTGTTCGTGCAGCAACCGCAATCCCTGTTTTGCAAGAGAACGCTGATGAGTTCTTTGCTCTTGAGAAGTCCATGGTCCAGTCTGCTGGGGCATTGGAAATCATGCAGGAGCGCATGGACGACACGTCCTTTGCCGCACAGAAAAAGCTTAAGTCAGCTTTAGAGGATGTCAGTATACAGCTTGGCAAGGCATTGCTACCAATGGTCAACTTCTTTGCCGAAGCACTTGCCCGTGTAGCAAATGGAATCGCTATGATGCCACCACTACTTTCAGGGGTGATGGTAGCTTTTGCGGCTGTAGCTGCTGCCATGGGTCCAGTAGTGTATTTGATTGGCAACTTGCTGACTTCGTTTCCCGCGCTTACAATGCTGTTTCCTAAGCTTGCAGGTGCTGTTACGTTTCTTCTTGGTCCTTGGGGCTTGCTTGTTGCAGGTATTGCTGCTCTTGGTTTTGGCCTTATAGGTGCATATAGACAGAGCGAGAAGTTTATGACTGTGCAACAGCGCATGCAGAGAGCCACAAAAGCGGCATCTGACAACACTGTGCAGGCGACCGAGAAGATCCGGGTTCTAATTGGTCAGTACAAAAATGAGAACAGAACCCTTGAAGAGAAGCAAGGCATTCTAAACAGTTTGGCCGAATTGCAGCCTGACTACTTCAAAGGATTAGACGCAGAGGCAACGAAAGTAGGAGACCTTGAGACTGCATACGATAAGCTGTTTGAAGCTATGATGCGTCAAGAACGTGCCAAAGCGTTCATGAGTGAGATAAACCGTCTTGAGCAAGAACGAGTAGATGCTCTTTTAGCGCAAGATGCTGCTCGAGAAAACGTAGAAAAGAAACAGGCTGCCGTGCCTCTTGCTGCCGGGTCCGTAACCACAAGTCAATATACTGCTACTGGCGGTATGGGAGGCTTTGTTGGAACTGGAGGTGGTGTAGCAATAAGCGCGGAAGGAGCGACTGCAAACGCCGAGGCGGAGGTCGAAAAAGCACAAGCAATTGTTGATGGCTACGATGACGTCATTGCCGACATAGAAGCACAGGCTCAAAGAATAAATACGCTCATGCAAAAGGGCGGTCTCTTTGATTTGTTAGGGTCATCAAACAACAAAAAAGGTGGCGGAGGAGAAGACGCTGTCGTTGATGAGTCTGACCAAGCCAAAGCAATGCAGAAGCTTGTTACTGGCATTAAGATCCTGGCTGCCGAACAAGAACACCTTGGATTGACCGCTGAACAGGTTGCTACCAAGAAACTGTCGTTGTTTAAGACAGCCATGAGCGACCTAATCAAGGCGGGTGCCGAAGGCGAAGCTGTTGGTGGAAACTTGGAATACGTTAAAGACCGTGCAGCGGAACTTGCTGATGTTGTGCAGAGGTTTGAGACTGATGCTGACATGGCTAAGGTGTTCAATAAAATGAATGCCGCAGTTGCCAGCTCAAGCCTTGCGTTGCAGGAGGGGGCTATTACGCCCTTGAGAGATGCGGAGAACCGCATGAAGGCGACGAAGACTGCGCTTGACAAAATGAATGATGCGTTTGGCGACCAAACCTTGCTTATTCAAATTCTACAGAAAGCTTACGAAGGTCTTGTGGGTAAGGTACAGGAGATGACTGAGGCGCAGAAGCAGGCAAACTTAGAGGCTAAGATTGCAGAGAAGGTCAATTTGGCTATTGTCAATACATCAGTGCAAATTGGTCAAGCTTTAGGTGGTATTGGCGACAAGTCAAAAGACGCCGGAGAGGCTATGCTGCAAGCGGCTACAGGAGCTTTGTCTGCATTAATCACTCAGATTTACTTACTGTACGCGCAGAAAGTAATGAGTGACCCAACTACACCAAGCGCAGTGGCAAAGCTTGCCCTCTTAGGCGTAGGCGCGGGTGTTCTCGCTGGCTTTATAGGTAGCATTCCAAAACTGGCCCAAGGAGGAATCGCCGTCGGGCCTCAACTCGCCGTCGTCGGCGACAATCGCTCAGGTCGTGAGGCTATCATTCCGCTTGAGAAGCTCCCGGGTCTTATGAATAAGATGGGCGGTGGCGGATCAACAAGAGTCTACGGAAGGCTGCACGGCACAGACTTGCTACTTAGTAGTGAACGCGCAGGACGCATACAACAAAGAATCTCTCGATAATGGCTGTACAAAAGGTATACGAAGCTCAAATAGATGCCCGCACAGGCGACACCTATCGTGTGTGTATTTATGATTTAGACTACACTTCCGGTACGGCCATGAGCCAGCTCTACGGAGAGCCGCAAGTAAACCTGCCTATAGAGTTAAATGTACTGCACGAAACTCCGGAAATTAGATGGGATGGTGAGCCTGATAAAATGGGTCAGCCCATTGTCGGCTCGAGCTTTGTTCTTAGTCTACTCTTAAGCACAGGTGATGACAACAAGATAAAGGACGTCATCAAGTCTCGGCCTGAAAACACCCTTGCTGTAGAGGTAGAGCGTCATAACGGCGGCACTACATCTCTGTCTACAGCAAGTAATTGGGATGTCATTTGGAGAGGTGTACTTGTTCATGAAGCGGTAGAGTATTCATGGAGCGATTACCCTCAAGAGATTAGCCTGACGTTTACAGATGGGCTTAGTTTGCTTCGAGACAAAGCGTACATTACTGACACTGGCGACACGTACAGCAGTAACGGCAACCGATTTGCAACGCTCCGAGTTCAAATTGGACGTTGTCTATCCGAATTACCGCACAATGCCTTGTGGGGCGAGACCGAACTGTACTTTACAGAGCAGCTTGACTTGTTTCACTGGAATCACGTTAACGACGGAGCGGACCCTGATGTCATTGGTAGTGTTTTAGACAAGGCCGGATGCAACCAGGATCTTTGGTACGAATACAGAGAGCATGAAAGTCCATACAACAGGGACTCAATTATTCAAGCTGGAGGAAGTACTTGCTATGAAATATTGACCGACATAATGGTTGGTCTTGGCATAACCCTTAGCCATCAAGACGGTATTTTCCAAGCAATTAGCCCGCTGCTTACAGTAGATGACACGGTAACAATTGGGAAGCGAAGGTTTAGGGCTGATAAGCGGAGTCTTCTTGACCCAAGCTATCAATATGCTGCATACACACAAACGAGCGGAGACCTTGATGGTAGCACGTCTCCAAACAGCATAGACTACAGAGACCCTGAAAAGGTTCTCATAGGCAGCTCTTTAAGCTACCTGCCTGCCGTTAAAGGCATGATGATGACGCACGTTAAAGGGGGTGCGCCATACGCTTTCTTTCCTACGCATGCCGTTAGAATTGTCGGCAGCACGTTAAACGTTACTGAGGGGCCAAGCACTCCCGGTGGGGGCAACTATAACCCAAATGCTGGTGGTCAAGTTGGCGGTGGTTCCGGATCTTCGAACTTCCTTGCTGGCCCTACTTTTCCGCTTCAGAACACAACTACTGTCGCTCCCGGTGGAGAAAGCCTTCGCATTAAAGGACGTGTTTTCCGTGTCGGAACTCCAATAGAAGATGGAGACGACAACCTTGTTGGCATTCAACCAATCTTGCGGTTTAAAATTAAGGTTGGAGACTACTATCTAAAGCAAAATGTTGGGCTTATGTCCGGCAGTCACTTTAGCAATGACAGCGATTTTGGTAACATCCGGCTTGCTATTGGTAACATCATGTCTACTGGTGGCACTGACATCACAACGTGGCTGCCAATTGAGATTACCGATGAGGTAGAATGGACGACGGTTGAAAGCTTCTTTGACCTACCATATCAATTGCCCGGAGTAAACGAGCCGGACATAGACACCATTGAGTACGACTCGGGTAATGGTATTGAAGAGTATCCTGTAGGAATGTTTACGGTCCGCGATAACAATCATCCTAATCAGATGAGGTTTAGGAACGAGCATGACAATTACGATACTGACCTCATGCTGGACATGGTCACCCCTGAGCTTCCAACAGCAGTAGCGGAACACACCGGGATTGAAGTTGACTGCTCACTGCGGGCTTATGACAACACAGGAACCCTACTGACTGGCAGCGGCCAAGGTGCCCCCGACTTTGGTCTTAATGGCAGTACTGAGTTCTGTATTGGCATGTACATTGACGCGTTTCGGGTCATTGTAGGTCTTGATGAAACTGACGAGGACACTCAATACTTTGCAAGCGAAACCAATCCTCCTGGATCCGAAATTGTTAACGCAGGCGAGACTACTCTTGCTTCACGTCCTCACGAATCTTACGGCGAGATAGGGGCTTTAGTTGTAGGTAATGGACACCGCACCACACCACTTACTGGAGTTGCTGGTTATGGTCCTTATTGGTTCTCCCAATCTCACTTAGGCGACACGATTCCTACTGCGTCGTCTGCGGGGCGTAGAAGTTTGGAGGTGTTGTGCGAAGAGTACTATAGGTTACGCGCTCAGGCATTGAACACTGTTTCTGTAGAACTGCTACTTGAGTCTCGTTATCAAACGCTACTACATCCCGGCACAAGAGTAATTCTTGAGCAGGGTAGCTCAGACCCAATCATACAGGTGCAAGCCTGTACTCATAACTTGATGACTGGGGTGCAGGTTATATCGGGTTATGAAGTTGAAAGGCTGGTGACTGGCACTGTCATTACAGATACTTCAGCAGAAGTAGGTAACTCTACAAAAGGGCCGCGTGGCCCCGGAGGTATTGCTCCCGGCCCAGTATCGACTGTCAAGAACAGGTTGGGCGGTGGCGGCAGCGGTCTCACACAAGAACAGCAAACTAAGCTTGCCGCTATCGCCGTTACAGGAAGCAACATTACAGGATTCACTGTGTCAGGAACTGTGCTGGCTAATTCCAATGTAAGCGGATCCGCAAGCACAACGACAACTGCCACATTACAACAGCAAATCACCAATATCCTGCGCGTAACAGACAACTTTACGCTCAATCAAAATCACGATATTACTGCTGCTGACTTTGTTGCTAACGCTATTAATCCTACATCCATCAATGAGACCAGTAGCAAGACTTTTGCTACGTCCACTCAATTAGCCGCCATTGGCACAAACACCTCAAACGTATCTACGTTACAGTCTGAAGTGCAGGCTATTGAGGATGTAATTCAATCGGTCACAAGTGGTGGCGGTAAAGGTGTATACTTCAATACCGGAAAGGTTACCACTAACGCTCACGTCACTGTTCAGGATAAAGCGGCAAGTTTGTTTGCCGGGACAAATACTGGTGTCGCTGTAACTGAAACGAGCCCGGGAACTGTCGCGCTTCATGTGCAAGCAGGAAGTACAGGCAGTGAGGTTCAAGTCACGGCAATGACTATTGTTGGCAGTGGGTCATTGAATAATGCAACCATCACCTTTAGTGAGCCCGTCATATTCTCGTCCTCGGTCTCGGGACTGACATCTTCCACTATCACAGAAGGAAGTAAACTCTTCTACACAAACGCAAGGGCGGACGCTCGAATTGCTGCTGCCAGTATTGAGGATTTAGTTGATGTTGCTTCTATGAGTCCCACCAACAATCAAGTCTTACAATGGAATGGTTCGGCTTGGACAGCAGGTTCATTTAGTGACGGAGCAGACGGAGCAGACGGAGCAGACGGAGCCGATGGCGCGGACGGAGCAGCAGGTGCGACAGGGCCAGCAGGCCCAACCGGACCAGCGGGACCAACAGGCCCGGCGGGTGCAGACGGTGCAGACGGCGCGGACGGATCAACAGGCCCAACAGGCCCAACCGGACCAGCGGGACCAACAGGCCCGGCAGGGCCAACAGGGCCAGCGGGCGCGGACGGAGCCGATGGCGCGGATGGTTCGACAGGCGCAACAGGACCAGCCGGACCTACAGGCCCCGCCGGAGCAGATGGAGCAGACGGGGCCGCAGGGGCAACGGGACCAGCGGGACCAACAGGGCCAGCAGGAGCAGATGGCGCGGACGGGGCAGATGGCGCGGACGGTGGCACAAATATTGTGCAAGACACAACACCACAGCTTGGGGGCGACCTTGACATCAACGGCAACAAGATTGTCTCAAACTCTAACGGAGACATCGTCATTGACCCGGCAGGCACGGGAGCGATTGTTCTGAAATCCAATGACATTAAGTTTGAGGGCGCGGGCACTGTGACCATGTCCAGCCTTAAGTTCTTTGAGGCATCTGCTTTAGGCAGTAATTACGTGGCTTTAAAGTCTCCAATTAGCGTAGCAAGTGACGTAACCTGGATCCTGCCTGCTGCTGACGGTTCTAACAATCAGGTGTTAAAAACCGACGGCTCAGGCAACCTCTCTTGGCTGACTGTAGTCACTACGACTAATCCGATTGTTGAAGGAACACTGAATATCAATTCAGTCAATGCAGGTACGCTTCCCGCACGTTTAAAAATCAGCGACGACGACGGCAGCCACGGAGTAGGCTTGCTCGCTCCTGACTTGACCGCAGATGTTGATTTCACACTCCCGGGAGCGGACGGTTCAAGCGGTCAGGTTTTGAAAACCAATGGCTCCGGCATTTTGTCCTTCGTTGACCAAACCACGGACACCAATACCAGCCTCGCAGGGACTGACCAGACAATCACGGGAGACCGGGTCATTGATGTCGATGGGAATGATTTAGAATTTAAAGACGGAAGCACTGACTTGTTCGTGTACAATGCAGCACCGGACTCCTTTACATTCAGTAAGCCAGTCTTGTTCACTAATACAGGCGGATACACTGCTGGGGAGATTCGCTTAAAAGAGGCTCCTGCTGCTTCGGGAGATGAGTACATAGCCTTAAAGGCTCCCGGAAACGTAGCTACCAGCGTAACGTTTACGCTTCCGGATGCAGACGGATCGGACGGCCAAGTGCTTAAAACTGATGGCTCAGGAGTTCTGTCATGGGTTAATGCTGGTGGAGGTGGAGGAGGCATGACTGAGACTCCTTTGATTCAAGTGTCAGGTAGATGGCAATGGTCAAGCGCGGACGACGGCGAAAGAATTTGGACTGGGTCATCGGCTTACGGCCCGACAAACTGGTATAGCCACAGCCAAGAGCCAACCAATAGCACCTTAAGGAATTACAGCTCAAGTCACAGTATTGATACAACTACGGCAACAACAAATCCGTACAAGCTATTTGCTTATGGGCATTCACTTCCTTCTGATTCCAAAAAGGTGAGGTGTAAGTTCTTTGGCAGATATCAAAATGCAAACGGAAGCACCATGGGCTGGAGTATGTGGCATGCAGCGACACCAACCACTGGCTCTACAGCAAACGTGACCTTGACTCTTGTTGGTAAAAGCTCTGACATTTCACCAGGATCATCCAGTACACAGTTCCACACTGACACCTTTACAACCACAAGTGCTTTGTCCGGTGGTTTCATCTTAATTCTTGCTGAAAACCGCGCAGGTTCTCTTGCATCAACCACCTATGTTTACGGAAACTATGGACTATATCTCGTTGACTAATGAAAGTACCTGAAACACCGATAAGCGAGCTGGACACAAAAGCTTCTCTCGCTGAAGTAATTGCAAAAGTCAATGAGATTGCAAGGGCCTTGAATGGAATGTGGAATCCTGAAGACGGCAGCACAGAATAATCATACCATGTCCTACAACAAAGTATCGTGATGTTTCGATCTTGCCTCATGACCCGTGAAAATCTGCTCAATGCATTCGGCTTAAGCTGGTCACTTGCTGTCATTGAGGAGTATCTTACACTTGTCTTGACTGTAGTGACAGGCGTTACTTTGATTTGGATGAACATTGAAAGGGCCTTAAAGGCTCGCCACACTCGACAAAAGAACAAAATAGATGATTGATTTTCTTTACCAAAACTGGGCTGAACTGCTGGTGGCTTTCATGGCTTTTGCCAAAGTTATCTGCAACCTCATTCCCTCCGAAAAACCGATTCAAGTTTGGGCTTGGGCCGACGTACTCATCAATGCCATCGTCAATGATGCAAGGAAAAACCCCAAAGATTAACCTCAGCGGGGATGCTTACAATCCCTTGTTTGAGGAAATCATTGTACACCACACTGCTACGCCGTGTGACAAGAAGTATAACGTGGATTGGTGCCGAGCCCTGCATAAGGGTAAAGGTTGGCACGACATCGGATACCACCTTTATATTGAAGCGGACGGCTCAATAAGCAGAGGTAGGCCAATTCACAAAAGAGGAGCGCATTGCAAAGGTCGCAACAGCATATCCTTTGGCATCGCCTTTGTGGGAGGCTTAAAAGATGGTGAGCCTAAAAACACTATAACACCCAAACAAAAGGCAGCATTAACTGAGTGCATTGCTGAGTTGAGGAACATTACTGGAAAGCCTCTTCCTGTGTTTAGCCATCGTGACTTTAGAGCGACTTTCTGCCCGGGATTTGACGCCAGCAAAGAAGACTGGACACCTAAAAAAAATGTCAGAACACGAAGTCCAAAGCGAGTTCGTTAGGTTGATCCAGGATCAATATCCTGACATCCTTTACTGCGCCACCGTAGGAGGTGCCCGTATGCGCATTTCCGAGGCCAAGAAGATTAAGAAGCAAGGCTACCGCAAAGGTATCCCTGACATCTTATTCTATGAGGCGCGTCAAGGCTACTTCGGCCTTGCTATTGAGGTTAAAAAGAAAGGAGGCCGCCCCAGCCCTTTTCAAATCCAATGGCGGGACGACCTCCTCGATAGGGGATACCAATCAGCTATCTGTAAAGGTCTCGACGAATGTGTCGAGGTGTTCAACACCTATTTCAAGCTTCAACTTCAACCAGTGCTTTATGCAGGTTGATAGAGACGGTATACCCTAATGTGTTTGACCATTTCTCCAGTGTATCGAGTTTAGGCAGTTTCAGGCCCCTCTCGTACTTGGAAAGCGTGGACTTGTCAATGTCGGCTAAGTCAGCCATAACATTCAAACTGACCTTCTTTTCTCTTCGAATGTCGTGCAGTGTTGTGCAAATATCTTCAATTGTCTTATTGCTCATTTGCCGAAGATAGGACAAAAGTTCAATCTATCCAAGTAACTTTCACTTGAAATGCTTCAGGCGGATCCGCGTCCTTGGTTTCAGGCCAGTTGTCAAGGACAAGATTGACCACAGCAGGGCTCAAGAAAAAGTCAATTACTGCCGCTTCTTCTACGACATGGTCTACACGAGGATTGCCAGTAACAGGGCATCGGCCAGCATTAATCTCAAGAAACTTTAAGTCCTTGGAAGCCCTGACATTGATTATAGTTGGCAACACTTTCATGCGTGAGCAGACGACATAATCTTTGTACGTAAAAAGCAGGCCACGGTTACACCAACAACGGGTAGGCTTTGGCCTTGACCTTCTTGGTTTGTAGTGTCATGTCTAACACATAACAACCTAAAGGCTTCGGTGGTGCGCCCCTCATGATGTGCCAGCCCTTAGTGCCATCACCATACTCTTCTTTGTAGCACGGAGTCCTAACGTGCAGGACTTCCCTAAGTACTGGCGCGTGACTATTTGTTAAGTCTTCGACGACATGAGTCATCACATAAGATTCGTGAACGTGACCTGAAGTGTACAGGTCTGCTCCTTGTATTGAGGCCATCGCTCTTTGATTCTGAATGACACCTTTAGTTACAGGACCGCCGCCTCCACTGCCATGAAAGTACTTCATTTTGTACCGCATCCCATTGCCATGCTGAGGCTGAGAGAAAGACCACACAACCCATCCACCATAACCACCAAGCGTTATGTCTGCCCCACGGGAGTTAAGGCCGTCTACTAAACGCTCAAGAAGATCCGTCTCGCAGTTCTTCAGTATCGCCGTTTCGTGATTGCCATATCCAATCAACTTAATGTTCTTAGCATAAGGCTCGAACCACTTGATTGCAGTACTGACAAGGCTATCAAGATACACATTTGTATTGTGTTCCTCTCGGATGTCGCCCTTCATGCGCCGTCCATCATATCGGCCTTGCATTGCACAGAAAAGGTCACCATTAATGAAGATGTCGAGGTCATGCTCTACAGCATAATCTAAGTCCTTCTTAAGTCTCTTCCGGTCGCACTTAGGGTTGTCCCAGTGTAGGTCTGACATAAGTAAGGCCCGGTATCTGTCACCGGGCCTGTAATCAATTTTGTATACTTTGACTGCTTGCATTTTCAAACATTGAGGCGGTGATTGGGATAACGCTGATTCCAGCAAGCGCGACAGCTTCCCAACTTATGCCCTCAACGATGATCACCTCACAGGCAGTCATTGCTAATATGCCGCCAATCGTTCTCTTTGCACTCCAACGCCTCAAATCACCTTTAGTCTTAAAGATGTCTGATATGTTTAAGGAGGACAGCAGACTGGCAACTATTGGCTTCATTCGAGATTTGCTACACGTTTAATCCACTTGGCTAATGCCTTCTGAGATGGAGCGTAGTCGTAGTTTACGTCCAGCTTGTTTAGCTCAAAGGTGGTCGTAAGCTCTTCATAACGAACCATATCGAAGTCGGAAGATAATATCTCTATCTCGTAGTCTTCCTCAACATTGTCCTCATATCGACACAGTTTGAGCAGGTACAGCAGCCTGCCCTTCATTCGGTCGTTTGGTTTTCCGGCATCTTCTGCGCGGTCAAACAGGTCTTCTATCCAATCACTCATCTTGGATGCCCTCATCTTCGGAGAAAACTCCGTGTTCATACAGACCAACCATCTTAAGTACAGCTCTGCTTAAGGCGCGTTTTTCCGCAGTCATCACATAGTATGTGTTCTTGCAGTTCTCAGGTCCAGCCTCTCCGTAGGTCTCCACTTCTGACCAAGCATCCTCCATAGACGCAGTCGCCTTCAACACTACAAAGTCGCGCTCCATTACTACCTCATTGAAGTATACGCTAATCTGCTTTTTGGCCTGGATCTTCTCAATGCCCGAACGCGTAATAATTACGAAATGCTTGTGCTGGAACACGTCATCAGCAGTAAGTCCATTGTCTTCAAAAAGCTTGCGCATTTCCTTGCGCTTTGTTTCAGTCAGTTTTGCCATCTTATGTGTTTATTGGTTTCTAAATTTCTGTAACGTGTGGATAGCATTTATGACTGCTTCCATAAAAATCGGATCCATCTCAAACAACTCCAAAAACATAATGGAGATTTGGGCCTCAGAGCCATTAGTCAGAACACTAAGTTGGTCTGTGTTCGGCGTGTGCAAATGACTCATTCCGGGGTGGTCATCCCGTGACACATCTCTTTCTACCAACAGCTCCTCCTCATCAGGATTAGCTTTTACACGAATGTATATGTAGGCTTGGTTTGGGTCTTCCTTTGCAGCTTCAAGCAGTATCTCGACATTGTCATCAATGCCGTCATATTCGTCATTTACGTCAAATTCTTCCGTCATCTTTTCTCTAAATATTCAGCAATGTTGTTCTTCAGGTTTCTGTTCTCTTTTGCCATACTGGCATTGCGCTCTGTCAGCGTTCGGTTCTCAATAGTTATCTTCAGATTCAAGCTTCTCTCTGCGTTGATACTGCTCTTGTACGCATCAAGTTGCTGTTCCAAAAAAAAGCATTGATCCAGGATCTTATACAACTGGTCGCGCATGTTTTGTGCTGCCAGTAAGCAGAGCTTTGGGTCCGGAGTTTCTCCTGTTTCCAATTGCGCATCGATAGACAGAGCCATGCCGTGTGCATAGCTACGGTCTGACATGCGTTCCAAATCAGAAATGTCTCTTGTGCGATAAGGTATAGGTCGTTTGTGGCTCATTGAGTGAACCTGTTTGAACGCCGAGACAAAAACAGCTTTGCTCTTCCAAGCTTACCACTGCCTTTGGGCTTGGTTTTCTGATTGATAATCCATGTCTCACCATCCCTAATTTCTTCCTCGCCATCTCGCATCTTTTCGCCAACTGGCGGTCGGTATACAAGAAGCATCGTGAATGCACGACGGTACCAAGCTTGACCACCAGCCCACTCTTGTGGTAACGCTGGCTTCTGATAACGCTTGCCACTTACAGTCGTGCTGTCCGCGTGGAGCTTTGCAATGTGGTTTATGACGATGTCAATTCTGTCCCATGTCTTGCTGTGCTGCCTGACCTTTTTCAGTTCTGATGTCAACCAAACATCTTCGCGACCTCCTGCTGTCGATAAATCCCTGTGTGCGTCGTTCCAAGGATCCAGGACAGTCGTGTCGTATTCTGTAGATGCGCAGGAAGCATAGAAGTCTGCTGGAGAAAAGTCTTTCTGCAAAGCGTCCGGGTCGTAAAAAACAAAATGCTTTTCTACCCACTGCAAAGCCACTTCGAACTCTTCGTCTTCCATGCATTCTTGATTCTCTCCGCGAAAGTTTTTTTTCCGCGCCGGGACACCTACATGCATCTCCGCAAGGTCGATTGCCAGCTCTTCCGGACCGCCCTCTTCGCCCATGTACACAAAATGTTTCCATTGGTACTTTTCGCTCCATGTAACCAAAAGCCACTTTACAAATAAGGACTTACCATGATGTGGCGCACCAGCAATGAAAAGCGGATACCCTTTGCGTGGAGCGTATAAGTTGTCCAACTCCTCGACCCCTGTCTCACATGCTGGGTCTCGGATTTCGTTGCGGAGTTCATAGAGTTTTGGCCGTAGGTCATCGATGCGTTTTATTGTCTGCTTCATACGCCAGTAAATTCTTCGTCTAAACTGACCTGTCCTGAAGGAGTGGTGGTGATACGACTCAAGTTCAGGTATTGCTCGAATTTATCACCAAACAAGGTGTTAGGACGTAAGTGCGTTTTGAGCTTTGGGTCTGCTCGCCATGCATTCGCCCTGTCCTTTATTACGCTCTCATAAGGCATCATTTCTGTATACCCTCTTTCGTACCAATGTCTCACCCTATGTCGGAGATCCTCTTGTCGGTACTGTGTTCCCAGTTCGTGATTCAACACTCGGGCGACCTCAATTGTAAGCTGGTCAAAGTCACCTTTCATGTCATCACAAAAAAGGAAGGGAAGCCGTTGCCTCCCTCCCTCGTTAACCAAAAAACGTGCAATGCTTTGCGCAACTGCTGTGTCCAAATCTAAGTCTTTAATGACCTGCTGCATGTTTTGACCCATGTGCAATTTCACCAAAGCCTTCAACACTTTAAGTTCCTTCATTGGGAACTCAGCGAGTTCGTTTAGGTCAACTTGTATTCTCATCAGAAAGGCAGGTCGTCAGATGTTTTCGCAACTGCCGGAGCGGATTTGCTGCCGCCATCATTCTGTCTGTCGCGGCTCCAGTCTTTACCGTAGCCTACAATTTCACCTTTGACGCCTTTCTCGTATTCGTCTTTCTTCACTTTGACAACAACCATGAAGTCGTTGTACTGCTTGTTCTCAAGCTCAATGATCCGAAGATCCAGGTAGGTACCCTTCTTGCCAGCAATGAAGTGGTCTTTTTGCTCACGTAGTTTCTCTACGTTCAGGCTGATGTCGTAAATCTTGCGATTGTCCATGATTAAAAATTGTTTGATTGTGGTAAACCATATTGACTACTTCATGCACTTTCCATGCGCGAGCATCTTGCACATGCAGTAGGTTCGTCCAAGTTTTGACTCCGTGGACTATGGAGCTGTGGTCTCTATTGAAAAACCTCGCGACTTTTATCGTAGTTTTTTTTTCTCGGCGGACAAAGCAGTGGTACAGCGCAAAGCGCACGGCGACCAACTCTTGTCTGCGACAGGGGCTCCTAACTTCATCGAAGCTAACATCCAACCTATCGCATACTTCTCTTGTAAGGGTTGCAAAAGCAATCTGTCCTTCCATGTTTTCAATTCCCGGAAAAACGTATGGACTAATATCACGACCAAGCATCACTGCGCACAACAAAGGCCGGGACTTTAACGTGACCTTGACGGATATTACCGACGTTTGCAAGCTTCATATCTTGCTCAAACATATTGATCACCGTCCTCACATCGTGATGGGTCAACCCCGGGAAGCTGGGCTTCACTTGGCCATAAATCATAAGGGATGAAAACGCTCCCGGTTGGCATTCTTGACATGCTGACTTTACAGCGCGGACAACCTGAATGTGGTTGTGCATGTTCATGCCTGTCACATCGATAGGCTTCACAATTTCGCAGACTCTTTCAAATAGACTTTTCATTTCTGACGTTTTTTGGTTTGGGCAAGGTAGGCGTTTTTTCCCATTCTCACCAAATCGAACAAGTTTTTTTTTAGGACAGTAGGAACTTAGGTACTTTATAGGTACTATAAGTACTTACAGGGTAGATACTAAAATAAGTACATACACATATAGGTAAGTACCTATAGGGATTCATCTCGCATGCGCTCAAATTTGGCGTCCGGGTCAGGGTGATCACTTTCTAACCCTGAGCCCTTGCAATCGGGGCAATCTTCGTACTCCGGATATTCCCAGCCAAACGGACCGACTTCTCCAGTTCCTGAACATGTCTCGCATTCGGTCGGTGTGTCGTCATCTTCATCCTCCCAATTTTCCCAATCTCGTGTGTGTTCTTTCATATTGTTTTGTGGCTCACAAAAGCCCGTTTGCGTAGCGATAGGTTTGACCCAATTCGCTGTCAAGGTGAAACATGATTTGGCTGTTCTCAGGGTCGCCAATGCACCAATCGCCAACCTGGATCCGCTGCTTAGTCTCAAAACATTGCCCCGAACATTTGCAGCGCATAAGCCTGAGACTATCATTTCTGACTTCTTTCATAATAGGCTGCTCAGGCAGGTTTTTTTTTCAGGGGGCAGCAGGATGTGGTCACGGGCCGCCGTCAAGGCATCCAAGCATAGCGGCTCAGGTATCATGCTGCGCTCATAGTTACCCTTTAAACCTTGCGTACCGCCGTCGTGACTTCCGCGCGGCGCAGCGTCATGGCATGGGTCGCCATTCTTGCACATCTTGCGCGGTTGCCATGTCCAACAGTTGGTCCAAATATCAGTCGGCTTCATCCGCCTATCACCGTACTGGCAATAGGTCACAGTGCATCGCGGTAAACCTTGCATAAATGGCATCTTGCGTAGCATGCCGCGTGGATTTTCAATAAACCACACATCAGGCTGCAAAACGTCTATGATTTCCAAAGTGCGCTCCACCAAAGCGACGCCGAGACGTGCAGTTTCACGACGGGGTTCCAGTCCGTGCGGGGTGCGTTTCCAGTTTTTACTGACGGCTGCGATGGTAAAGCCTGTGCAGGGCGGACTCGCCCAAAGGATTGTAGGATTATCATTTTTGGGGATTTCTGTAATGGGTATACTGAGAAGATCCTGGGCCCGGTCGATTCCGGCAAAGGGGTTGAGGTCTGTTGACCATACATCCATACCCAGTAATTCGGCGGCCTTGCCTATGCTGCGGCTGCCTGCAAATAATTCGATGACCTGCATACGGTTATGAGGAAAGATTTTCGTCGTAAACCTTGTTCCACATCATATGCTCGACGCGTCCACCGAAGTACTCAAAGCGTTCCATGAATTGCGCATCGGCAAATAGTACGCCACGCGCCTCGAGGCCCTCTTTGTATGCCTGCTTGACTTGCAAAAGCGCGTCTGTTGAACTCTCGAGTGAAAAGCAGGTGATGCCGTAGCCAAACACGCCGGGCATCATTGCCATATAGAAATAGTTGCCGTTCATGACTGGATTTTTTTCTTGAGGTTCAACAGTGCATCAAAGGTGATGTCGAAGTAGTTCTCATAGTCATCGTGCGCCTCTTGCCGCATGACCTCTTGACCGTCCTCATCAATTTCGTTGATGGTGTCGGGCCAGTACTTATTCTCGACCATGACTGTGGCAATTTGCTTTGCCAAATCCATGCAATCTTGACGCAGTTCATCTTGCAAACCTTCCTGCTTCATGTAGTCCTTGAGCAGGTTTATAGCCTCATCAATTGTGACGGTGTTGTCCGTGTAGATTGAACGGTCAATTGTCAATGTGAATTTGCTAATATCGTGGCTGCATTGAATGTGGCAGCCGTCAGTGCCGATTTGCAAAACGTGGGTAAGGTCGCTGCCTTCATCGCAGACAGTTTCGTACCGTTCAAATTCGGCGCGTGTGACCAAAGCAAGGTCCGTTGTGGCGAGAGTCGCCTTTGAGATATTCCAGTTCATGAGAAAGAAATTTGAGATTGAAAAAAATTATTATTAGCAGAGAAAATGTGCGTCCATCAGAGCCTGCTCTACATCGCTGAGGCCACCCTGATTGAGGGCCTTTTGCAGGGTCTTAACAACAGCAAAACAAAGAGTCGGATTGTCACCGGGCACGGCATACTGTTGGTTGGTGTACACAATCAAAAAGTCGCCAAACTTTTCTTGGTCGTAGTCCGTATAAGCGGAATTTGGCAGGCTCAATTCCCAGCCGAGAAACTCAACTTGTGGTGCGCAATCGTTGCCGCCCGTGAGGCATTGCATTGCAGGGTCAAACTTGAGCAAACCGTTCCATGCGGCCTCGCTGATTGGGTTATAGTGAATGAATCCGTTCATGATTTTTTTTTTACGGTGAAAAAGGATTTTTTTTTTGCTCAGACATTGACATACAAAACAAAACATACACGGGTGCCACATGGGCTGACATAGGTGTCCTCGACGTGACAATCAATTGACCGAAATTCATGCTGCAAATGCAGTAACATTTCTGAACAAGTCAGGCCGTCGTCGAAGGTCATCTTGCGGTCAAAATGGACGCAATCCATATACAACATTTTTGAGGCATGCTGCACCCGGTGTTCGATACGAACGGCGATTGGGTCAAGGTCAAAGGTCTGAGCCAAACTTTTCTGCATTTTTTCAGCAGTGATAAAAAGCATACGAGCCTGAAACCTTTGCTCCCGTGTGAGTGGTGTTGTGTTGTTCATGTCGGTAAAGGTAGGACAAAAGTTCAACCATCCAAAGAAAAGTGGAACTTTTTTTCTAAAAATATCGGCTCTGAGGCGTGGATCCGTTGCTGTGCCTACGTTTCGGGCGGTCATTACAAGTATCATTTTTGGCCTCCTTCCTTTATCATTTTTGGCTGCTTCCTATGTTTTGCAGCCTTCCGGCCTTTTGGCAAAATGGGCACCCCGGCGGCCAATGAGGCCCCGGCCCGGCCCCGGCCATGGCCCCGGCCCCGGCCCCGGGCCGTATGAATAGGGCACAAAAAAACCGGGCCCCCATTACTGAGGGCCCGGCGGGCAATTGAAACGGCGGGCGGGCCGCCTTAGATAGTCACGAAAAAACCCGAGGCCATGGCGACCCGTTCGGCCTCAACCGTTGAACGCTTGGCACGTAGGCCGACGATATAACCCCCCGAGGCCGGGGCCCCTTCGCTACGGTCCAAATATCGCGCGTCAGTTTTATCGCCGTCAAAAACCGGGGCCGACCAAAGTAAACGGCCTTCGCCGTCAATTTCGCCGTATGACGTGGGCAAAGTTGCAGACCGGGCTACTTTGACACGGCCCGCCGGGTTGAGGTCGGCAAATGGCACGGCCAACGCGCCGCCCGCGTCCAATACTTCGCGGGCCTCGGTCCAAGTGCGGCCGTCCGTCCATGAATAGGTAAGGGAATAATTCGCGGGCCATTGCAACTTTGAACGCGTCCACACTTTTGTGTAGTCGTAAAATGGGACGGCGGTAAAACGCGTCAAAATATCTACGCCGTCAACTTTGAACGCCCGGGGCGAAATATCGGAAGTGCCATTAAGGCGAACGGCAAATTTTGCCCCTACTTTGGCGGCCTTAATTTCGGCGCGTTCAACCTCATTAAATAGAACAGCGGAAAAATGAGGCCGGGAGGCGGCGTAGATTAAAGTGCGGGCAATGCGGGCGGCGTTTACGCCCGTATCGAATGAGGCCCGGCCCGAATTGAACAGGCACGCGGCCCTGCAACCTTTGGAGGCCTGCGGGCACGTATTCACGGCCCCGGCCATATCGGACGGTGCAAGGTACATTATGAACGTGTGGAGGTTCAACGTGGCCCCTTTGGCAATTTTAGCCGACGCGTTAACGCCGCCCAGATTCGCAGGGCTTGAATGGCCGTGGGCCTTAAGTACGGCCCCGGCGGCCCGCATGATGGCGGCCCGGTTTTTCGTGGTGGGCTCAATTGGCTGCAATGCGGCGCGAATGGCTGCGACGGTTTGAATGTTTTGGTTCATGACTGCAAACGGGTTTGGATTAATGAAGCAATTACTGACACGGCCAAAAATAGGAGGCCGCCAATGGCCGCCAAAACGGGGGCCGGGAGTGTTGAGATAGTGTTGAACATGCGGCAAAGATAGAACAAAAGTTCAACCGTGCAAACAATTAGACAAAAAAAATGCAGCAGCACACGCGCGGCAATGAAACGGGCCCGCGCATTAATAAGTAGGACCGCCCGCCCGGGGCCCCGTGGACGCCCTCCCGGGGCCTATATAGGACGCCCGGCCCGCCCGCCCGGCCCCGGCCCTATATAGTGCAAACGTGAACGGCCCGCCCGGGTCGGCCCCGGGGCCATGGACGCCCGCCCGGGGCCATGGACGCCCGCCCGGCCCGCCGTATGAATGGACGCCCGCCCGGCCCGCCCGCCCGGCCTCCATTTGGACGCGCTCAGGGCCTCGAATCATTTGCAGAAACGGCGCGAAATTGCACCAAAATACACCACACAAAAGCAGGTCAAATGGCCTGGATCGCCCGGCCCGCCTACGTTTGCGGCGATTTGGGCATAGGCTAATTTGGCACCGAAATGGCCTGCATCCCGCGCCCAGCCTACGATGCAGGGCCAACACGGCCCCGGCCCGAGCCAACACGCCCGAACGGATCCAGGTACGCTGAAACCCGCGCCAGCCGGGCGATACAGAGGGGGTAGGGGGGGCTCGAACAGGGCACGACCGGGATGAGACCGGCGCGTGGGTCCTC